>ENA-OQAS01000894-OQAS01000894.1-human-gut-metagenome-genome-assembly--contig:-NODE-894-length-14947-cov-2.488327_pt1 | contig 14947 bp, 20 predicted proteins | sample MGYA00242733_ERZ504523 | MGnify/ENA primary metagenome ERZ504523 (study PRJEB26092, sample SAMD00036239) | human gut metagenome | host: Homo sapiens | study: EMG produced TPA metagenomics assembly of... | reverse complement strand
ATACAAAGGCTTATTTACCTCCGCTTGTAATTATCTAACACGCTTGAAGTTTCATATACAGCATTATAATACCACATTGCCGCTTCTGCATAGTCATTTATATCATAATAATAATTGCCAAGTTCATAACATACCTCTGAGCTTGATTATCAGCGACACATCTTAAAGCAAGCTTAAAGAATTCTCCCATACCACCTGCTATACGGTATATTTTAACAAGTACGCAGTTCACTTCCTGTCGAATGTCGTCACTTCTGTTCTCATTAATAAGAATATCTGCAAATATATCTTTAAAATCCAGAAAATCTTTATCTGAACCAGAAATATAAAGTTCCTTGCATAACATAGTTATAACATAGTCCTCTAACTGTGTTCCTCTGGCAAATGCTTTAAGATATGTAGAAAAATCCCTCCTGCTGTGGTCTGATACCGGTCTGTGCAGTATCTCTATATCACTGTCATATACTACAGGTGTAAGCCTTACTGTTTCATGAATTGGTGATGTCCATACGAAAGGTCTTAACCTCTTAAAAAGCTTTGGTCTTAATTCTCTGTGTACATTGTACACAGAGTTATAGTCATTATCATTAACATAATACATCTGTACTATATCTATCTCTGGAAGAAGCATTGATTTCAGGTTTTTTAATGCCTGATTATTGCATTCGTCTAATATCTCATCTGCATCTGCACTGAATATATAATCACAGGATGCTAATGAAAATGCATAATTTCTGGCGGCGGCAAAATTGTCACACCATTTATAATCATATACTTTATCTGTGTATTTATGTGCTATATCTTTGGTTGAATCAGTCGAACCAGTGTCTACTATTATTAATTCATCATAAGTTCCTGCGTATGAAGTAAGACAGCGTTCTAATATTGACTGTTCATTTTTTACTATCATACATAAGGTGATTGATATCATTTTTCGGGAGTCTCCTTATAATTGTTTCCTGTTCATAAGTATACCATATCAGCTTTTATGTGGATAGATTTTTAATTAAAAAAGGAGTTTGCGTTTGATATGTCACTTGTCTACTGGGACGGGTGGCAATCTAACACAAACTCTTTTTAGGTTTCCTTTATTATTTTTTTATCATTTCAACACTTGAATTATTTATTCCAGCTATTTATTTTAAGCCTTTTTCAAGGTCTGTAAGCATTATGTCTAATGCCTGTATTCCACCTTCGGCTGTGTACCATACATTTGAATGTTCAAGATATATTATATGGTTGTTTTTGTAGGCATCCGTTGTCTTTACAAGTTCATTTTCTACTATTTCTTTAGCAGTCTTAGCACCTGCTGTTGATATTGCGCTATCTCTGTCCATAACGAATATATAAGCTTGTTGTCATACCTACTAATGCTGTCTTTCCTGATGATATCTTCTTTATTGCATCTATTCACTGTTTAATATCTGTATTATATTTAATTGTATACTACTTAACTTTTCAGAATTCTTCCAATTATGCAGTTAATTATGAAAATGAGAATATATATCGTTACGATTGTCGAACCTACAGGAGTTGAGGTAAATATTGATATTATTATTCCAAATACTGCCCCAAATACCGAAAGGATTGCTGAGTATATTATAACTGATTTGAAGCTTGTCATTACTCTCATCGCTGACAGAGCTGGAAATACTAAGAGGGCTGTTATAAGCAGTGAGCCTACAAGGTTCATTGCAAGCACGATTATTACTGCTGTTATAACTGCTATCATAAGATTGTATACATTAGTATTTTTGCCCATTGAGCGTGTAAAATTCTCATCAAATGTCACTGAGAATATTCTGTTATAGAATATTATAAAAAATGCAACAACTACAAGTGAAGCAATTACACACATAACGACTTCTGAACCTGTAAGTGTAAGTATTGATGTTGAACCAAAAAGTGTGGAACACACATCTCCTGATACATTTGAGGATACTGAGAACACATTTAATATAAGGTAACCAACTGCCATTGAGCCTACTGAAAGCATAGCTATTGCTGCATCACCCTTTAATTTCGTGTTAGTTCCTGTTCTAAGAAGCAATATCGCACACACTATTGTTACAGGCATAATGAATATATTTACATTAGCAATCTTTAACACTGTAGCTATTGCAAGTGCACCAAATGCAACGTGTGACAAGCCATCTCCTATGAAGGAAAATCTCTTTAACACAAGTGTCACGCCAAGAAGTGATGAGCATAAAGAGATAAGCACGCCTACGATAAGTGCATATCTTACAAATGGATATGACATATAAAACTGAAATTCCTGTATAAAGCCACTCATTACTCCTCATCTCCTTCCATCTGTCCAAATACATTGGCTTTGTCGCTTTGCATAAATTCTTTCTTAGTACCATAAAAGCTGTCTTTACTGTCAAGATAAAGAATATGTGTCGCATATGATACCGACTGAAGGTCGTGGGACACCATAATTACTGTTATTGCTTTATCGTTAAGCTTCTTTAATATCTCGTAAAATTCTGCTGTCACCTTAGGGTCTAAACCTGTAACAGGCTCATCTAAAAGTATTACCTTGGAAGTTGCACAGAGTGCTCTTGCAAGTAAGACCCTCTGCTGTTGTCCGCCTGAAAGATTGCGGTAACATTTTTTCTTAAGGTCTGTAATATCAAGCTCTCTCATCTTCTCAATTGCAAGACTTTTCTCTTTCTTTCCGTAAAATGGCTTAAATCCGCTTCCTGCAAGTGTTCCTGACAGAACAACTTCCCATACAGTAGCTGGAAAATCCTTCTGTACAACTGTCTGCTGTGGAAGATAACCTATCTCATAATCCTTAAGGCCATCACCATATTCTATCCTTCCTGATACTTTATCTATAAGGTTAAGCAGTGTCTTTATAAGTGTACTTTTTCCAGCTCCATTTTCACCAACACACATAAATAATCACCTTTATTGACCTTGAAATTAAGACCTGATACAACTGCCTTGCCCTCATATCCCAAAGCCAAATTCTCACATTCTATATATGACATTTTCTTTTCCTTTCTCAATTCCTATTTATCAATTGTTATTGATAAACATTCTCTTATAAGCATAATAAACACAAAAATTATCGTTCACGTCTGACATTAAAATCTATTGTAAAGCCTGTTTTAATACGACAAGGTTATTACTCATAACATTCAGATATGTATAATCTGCATCATCTGTCCCTGCCGACTGCATTGAATCCATAGTAAGTATCTGCTGATTCTTCTGGCTTGTATTGCCTTAATAGTGTTAGCTATTCTTTTATCGGAACCATCAATTACAAGTATGCTTCCTGTTCCTATCTCGTCTATCTTGCCAGAAAGGAATGTAACTGTCTTAAAACTTGCCTCTGTTTCTGCTGAACACCTGCAAATGCGGCATAATAATCAATTCCGTAATCATCAACAAGATACCTGAATGGAAATCTGTCGCCAAATATAACTGTCTTAAGCCTTGAATTCTCACATACATTTTCATAATCACTGTCAAGTCCAGCAAGCTTATTTATATACGCATCAGCGTTATCCTGGTATAACTGCGAATTATCTTTATCCAAATCCTTGACTATATCCGCAAGATACTGTGTTAATACAGCCGCATTTTTTAATGAAAGCCATATATGCTCGTCATATTCAATATCCTCGTCTGTGTGACTGTGCCCTGCCTCCAACTGTGGTAATCTGCGTGATTATCTTCGCTATGGTCATCGCTGTGGTCACCTGCCGTATATTCATCTGCGTGGTCATCTGCTGTATGGTCATCACTATGCTCATCTGCGTGGTCATCACTGTGGTCGTCTGCACTATGGGAATGTGTGTGTGTATGCCTGAACTGGAAACGGCTCTCCTGCATACCTTCTATTACCTCTTCCTCTTTAGTCCTGTCGCTTATAAGCTCCATCATATTGACTTTTATCATTTCTTTGTTCTTAGTTTCCCTTACCGCATCAAGAACCCACGCATCAGACTCACCTCCGACATACACAAACACGTCTGCTGATGAAATCTTAGTCATATCCTTAGCTGAAGGCTGGTAACTGTGTAAATCCACTCCACCATTAATAAGAAGTGTCAGTCTGAATTTATCGGAATTATCACCTATTATCTGACTTAGCCAGTCGTACTGTGGGAATGTTGTACACACAATACTTATCCTGTCATCATCATACCCTGTATCTGATGAACAGCCTGTTAATAACAGCATTGAAAATGTACCAATCAGAAGAACAGTACTCATAAATAATGCTTTTATTCTTTTTCCTGCCATTTTTATATCTATATTAAAATGCTTATTCTGCATATTATCTTTACTCCATTCTAACCCTGCTCCTCTTTGCAATTCCTGCAAAGACCGCTTAAAGTTGAGCCATTACATTCAAGTGTAAATCCATATTGTTTCATAAGATTTTTTCTTATTTCGTCCATAAATGCACAGTCAAGGTGCATAACCTTTCCACACTTACGACACTGCATATGAAGATGTGCATCACAATTATTATGTTCATCTGATATTCTATAATAATAATTACCACTGCTTGCTGTCTTAAAACGCACAAGCACTCCATTATCTGTCATTCTGTCGAGCGTACGGTACACTGTTGACTGGTTTACATCTACATTGTTGCTTTCAAGGTAATGATATACGTCAGCCACGCAGAAGCTCTTGTCTTTCTGGAGTGAAAGATATTGTTCGATTTCCTGGGTAGCTTTGGTGTGGTATGTTTTGGGCATTGTGTACGGCTCCTTTCTTGTGAGGGAGGGCATTAATTGCTAATTTACTTTAATGACTTCCCTTTTTTTATAAAAAAATGCGAAATGCATTGTAATTTGCATTAAATTTGCAAATCGTTTTGCATTCGCATATTATCATTTAACTATAGTTCTGTCAATATGTTTATATTTATTTAACAATATTTACTGGCAAAGAAGTAAACTCTCTCATTCCTGCCAATAATGTAGATTGAGATTGGGAGCCGCTGACACTTAAGCGCAAGCGTGTCGCCGTTGCTGTGCCAGCTCTCCCCAATCCCTCACAACCTACATTCCTCTCTCCCAATTGCCCAATCAAATATTCTTTATCATATTCTTACAACTATTATAAGTTATAACAAAATACCCTCCATATATCAAAAGTATAAACACTCCGGTCATTATTATTGACTGTACCATATATTCCGTACCAAGCTGTTCCATCACCATATAGCTTACCCTCATCCCGAATACTGAGTGTATTATTGCAAGTGACATTGGTATTCCAAAGAATATCGCTGTCTGCTTTAATACTGCGTGATTGATTTTGCTATTGTCTGTTCCAAGATTTTTAAGTATCTTATATCTGCCAAGATTGTCGGCACTTTCTGACAGTTCTTTTAATGCAAGTATTGCCGCTCCTGATATAAGGAATATAAGTCCAATGTACAATGCTATAAATGCTATCATAGCACCAGCCCCATTGAATTTTCTTTTACTGAGATAAGCGTATTAATATCCATTATAATACCTTCTTTACCAGCACCATCCGCTATCTTTACAATCTTTTTATCAACTGCCTCACGTTCATCACCCTCTGGTATCTTATAATTACCAATATAATATTCGCCTGTTGGAAGCATTGTTTCAAGTACTTCGTCTGGCACAACCACAATTCCTATATTTATATGGTTAGATGACATCTGGACAAAACCATCCGAACAACGATTATATTTTGGCTTTAACAATTTACCATTTAAAGCAATCTTTACTCCCTTATCTAAGGCTTTGTTTCGCACTTCTGCCATCGACTTAAAGTCTGCAACAATTATATATTCATCAGAACTAAGGCTGTATTGTTCATTACCATACAGAGCCGCCACCTTGTTATAATCACTAAGTTTCATAATATCTTCAGAATAATATGCATCAAAATATGACGAATCAATATTATCTGTGATATCCGGATTATTAGCCTTCGCTGCTTCTGTATTTCCTAAAGTATCATTAATTGTAAGTTCACTTGTATTGTATACATACACATCTACTATATCTTTAAGAATATCTTCAAGGTCAATATCTTTTCTCTTATAATAATCTTTAATCAATTCTGCCTCATCATCTGAATAAGTTCCTTTTCTATCTGCACATCTGCTGGTGATAGAATATCAATATTGTGTACAAGTGAATTACGCACTGTAAGTCCGCTTGATAATACGCAGATTGTTATAAACATCATAAGGCATATAACTGTCATTGCGAACACGTTGCTGTTCATACGGCTGCTCATCTGACGGAACACAAAGCTGTTAAGTCCTTTGTAGTACACCTTTTTCATAGAATGTACTGCTGAGAACACAATTCCTGATAATGACCAGAAGAATAAAAATGTGCCTGCACAGCCCATTACTATATATTTGCCAAGGTCAGTAACTAACTTAAGATTCTTGCTATCTGATACCTTATAGTAGGCAAATGCAAGCAGTACAACTGATATTATCCATACAACTGCACATATATATGGATTTTTGTTAGTTGCTTTTTCTGCCTTTCTGCTTCCTGTAAGAAGGTCTATAAGCTTATATTTGTTAACGCAGAACATATTAAAGAGTATTACGATAACATATATAATTGCAAAATATATCAATGTCTTTACAAATGCCTGATGAGAAAATACAAATCTGTATTTCTCAATATTAACCCCAAACATATTGGCAACAAATATACTTGTAACCTGTGAAAGTCCTATTCCTGCCATAAGTCCTATTCCTAACGATATAACACCTATAATCAGTGTTTCAAGAAACAGTATAAGTGATATTTTCCTTTTTCCCATTCCAAGAAGAATGTATAATGCAAATTCCTTTTTTCTCTTCTTCATAAGGAAATTACTTGCATATATAACAAGAAATCCAAGTATAAATGCAACAAATACACTTACTCCCGAAAGTGTTGTATTAATAAGCTTTACTATCTCTCTTGTGTCTTCTGATATTTTAAGCATAGTTGTCTGTGTTTCGATTGCATTAAAAAGATAAAATATCGCAACACCGAGTATTAACGTGAAGAAATATACCGCATAATCCTTCAAGCTTTTTTTCATATTAGAAAATGATAGTTTAAAGAGCATCGCCCGCGTCACCTCCCAATAATGAAACAACATCTATTATCTTGTTAAATAAGGTCTTCCTGTCATCATCACCACGGTTAAGCTCGTGGAATATCTTACCGTCCTTGATAAATATAATTCTGCTTGCATAACTTGCAGTAAATGAGTCGTGTGTTACCATAAGTATTGTCGCCTGCAATTCCCTGTTAAGCATATTAAACCTTTCAAGAAGAAGCTTAGCAGCTCTTGAGTCAAGAGCTCCTGTCGGCTCATCGGCAAGCACCAGACTTGGACTTGTTATAATTGCCCTTGCAGAAGCAACTCTCTGTTTCTGTCCACCTGACATCTGGTAGGGATATTTATTTAATATCTCTGTTATATCAAGCTGTTCTGCTACATTTTTTACTGCCCTGTCAATTATCTCAGGAGAATCATTTCTGATTGACAATGCAAGTGCAATATTCTCATATGCTGTAAGTGTGTCCAGAAGATTAAAATCCTGAAATATAAATCCCAGCTTATCTCTTCTGAATCTGTTAAGAGCACTTCCTTTAAGCTGTGTGATATTATTGCCGTCTACATATATATTGCCACTTGTAACCTTATCAATTGTAGATATGCAGTTAAGAAGTGTTGTCTTACCGCTTCCCGAAGCACCCATAATAGCAACGAATTCACCCTTATTTACATCAAACGATATGTCATCTATCGCTTTAGTCAGGTTATTCCTGCTGCCATAGTATTTCTCTACATTTTGAATTCTCAAAATATTCTCACTCATATAAAATCCTCCATTTCTGTATACGAAACCTCTAAGGCTCATATCTGCCAATCACTTGACTTCCTCTACATTGTAATAAGGATTTTGTTATCTGTCGTAATTCTAATATTACGCAATGTTACATTTTTGTAATATTGGCTTTCTATAATATTAACTTTCTGTAATATTAATTCTTTATAATATCGGACTTTTCAATATTAACCGGGTTGTAATAGCTGTCCCCGTAAAATGTTATTTCAACCTCTGTATATTCTCCCTCAATTGACTTTATCTTTATATTATGTCCAAGCTTGCCACACATATTTTTAGCAATATACAAGCCCATTCCTGTTGATTTGGCATTATTTCTTCCGTTAGAACCTGTATAAGATTTAATGAATACCTTATCTATATCTTTAGCTGGTATTCCAATTCCGTTATCCTTTATATGAAGCACAGCATACCCCACTTTGTCTGTGCCACTGTCCTGTCTTTGCTTAGAATATACTTCGATATAAGCCTCTCCTGATGTCTTTTTGTATTTAATACTGTTGCTTATAATCTGATTGACTATGAATTCAAGCCATTTGGCGTCAGTATTAACATAAGTATCTATGTCGTGGACATTAAGACTTATGTTGTTGCTTAATATTATGTCTTTATTCTTAACTGCTGTCTTGTTAATAATTGTTTTTAGATTAACTTTTCCAAATGAATAGTCTTTCTCTGCATTTTCTGACCTCACATAATAAAGTACCTTGTCCGCATAATCATCAAGCCTGTTAAGCTGTGTAATAAATTTCTTATCTATATGCTCTTTGTCATTGTGGCACATAAGCGTAAGGCTTGCTATCGGAAGCTTTATCTCGTGAACCCACATTTCTATGAAATCTTTAAAATCCTGCTGTCCCCTCTCATACTGGTTAATATGCTCAATCATAGATTTATTAATGTCATACATTGCTGTATACACAAGGTTTCCCTCATAGAATTCCGGCTCGTCCAGTGTTTCAATAACAAGATATTTCTTATCAATCCTCTGTGTATTATCAATAAGACTGTTATAGAAATTCCGTTTTCTGCAAAAATCCCATATGAACATTATAATAAAATATGGCTGCAAGTACAGCCATAAGTGCCGCCATCTGTACTCCGAAGTTAAATGCACACAGAAGCCCACATATAAGTATTATATATACAATAATAAGCATAATTTTAAACAACTCATCTTTTATATATTCTTTTAATTTCATACAAGACAATACCCCTGTTTCTTTCTTGTTTCTATCGCATCTTCGTATCCAAAATCCGAAAGCTTCGCTCTTAACCTGCTTATATTAACAGTGAGTGCATTATCATTAATATATTCCTCGTTATCCCACAGTGCCGTCATAAGTTCATCTCTTGATACGATCTTCCTATATTGTTAAGCAGGCTTAAGAATATTATCATCTCATTCTTGGTAAGCACAAGTTCTTTATCCCCACGGCTTAATGTTCCTTTCGCAGTATTAACAACCGCTTCCTTATACTGGTATATTCCCTTCTCACCTGTATCTGCCTCACTGCTGTCCTGCTTTCTTGTCCTCTTTATTACAGCTGATATTCTAAGCATAAGTATTGTCGGGTTATATGGCTTGGTTATATAATCATCTGCCATAACTCATTGACAGCACCTCATCACTCTCCGATGTTCTGCTCGTAACCATTATTACCGGTATATCAGCCTCTTTTCTTAACTTTCTTAATACAAGCTCTCCGTTAAGCTCTGGAATGTTAATATCCAAAAGCACAAGATCCGGCTTTGATTTTATAATCTGTCCTGCCGTATCTGAAAATGTACTTATATATTCTGCCGCATATCCTTCATTACGCAAAAGTTCAATAAGCTCATTTCGTAATACCTCATCATCCTCAACAACTAATATCCTGCTCATTATCCTTCTCCATTTCCGCTCACATTTCTGCCACGCTTATGTCACACTTATATGCAGCTTTTACCTGCTTTAAAAATGTAATAAATAATCCCTGCCGCATCTGCTAAGAACCAGCCAATAGGAATAGCCACCCATATTCCAATAACCCCAATTGCTGATATTCCAGATAAAGTGTATGCAAGCACAACTCTTGTTCCAAGTGATATCACTGTAAGCACAACTGACATCATCGGCTTATTGATTGCCCTGTAATAGCCATACAGCATAAATAATATTCCAATTCCTATATAAAATGTTCCCTCCATTCTAAGATACACAGCTCCCGCATTAATTACTTCCACGCTTGAATTATCAACAAATATGCCCATAAATGTGTCTGCAAATCCACATACAACTGCACTTATGCACACGCAGAATATAATAACGCTTACTACTGACTGCTTTATTCCTTTCTTAATACGCTGTCTCTGCCCTGCCCCGTAATTCTGTGCAACAAATACTGAAAACGCATTTCCAAAATCCTGTACCGGCATATATGCTATGGTATCTATCTTTACAGCCACTGCAAACGCTGCCATAATCACTGTACCAAAACTGTTTACTATTCCCTGTACGCATAATATTCCAAAATTCATAACCGACTGCTGAATACAGGTAAAGCCTGATAAAGAAAATATATTCGTTATATTTTCTTTATTAAACTGCATATCGTCTTTATGTATCCTGTATTCAGGATAAGCCGCAATCATATATATAAATATCCCTATTCCAGATATATACTGTGCTATCACTGTTGCTGCTGCCGCACCCTTAATTCCCATATTAAAACCTGCCACAAACAATATATCTAAAAATATATTAAGCACAACTGATACTGATAGAAATACAAGGGGAACTAACGAATTGCCAATTCCCCTTAATATATTAGACACATAATTATATATGTATATTGCAATAAAACCTATAAACACATATATAAGATATTCTTTCATATCTCCGGCAATTTCATACGGAACCTGCAAAAGTAATATAATCTTATCAACTAATATATAGAACAATGCCATAATCACAACAGCAATTGCACCTATCATAGATGATGATAAGAATATTCCATTACGGATAGCCTTAACATCTTTTCTGCCATATGCCATAGACACAAATGAACTGCTGCCAAGACATAAACCTATAATTACTGATGTAAGAAATGTCATAAGCGTATATGACGAACCTACTGCCGCCAGTGCATTATCACCTACATATCGTCCAACAACCCACGTATCTACAAGATTGTAAAGCTGCTGTAATACATTTCCTAACATAAGAGGAAGTGCAAATCCCCATAAGCCTCTCGTTATATTTCCTTTTGTCAAATCCGTACTTCTTGCCATAATACTGCTCCTTAAGTAATTCTCTTGTAAAAAGACTTCTTAAATAATAGTTACCAGAAATTAAGCTTTAAAATTATTATTCAAGATTTAATTTCTTATCGAGTATATATATTGAGGCAACCACAAACGCAATAAACATAACTACTGACACCACAACCGAACCTGTCATAATATGTCCGAATTCTTCAGACGTAAATGCCACATCACTTCCCGTTACAGATTCCTTAATCATCTCTTCAAACATATTACCATTCCCCTTTATTGGCGTAAGTAAAAGCACAATAACATTCAATATCTGTCCAACAATATACACTGCAATATATGTTACAAATGAGAATGCATCCCTGTTGCCATTGGTGTATATCCCATACACATACAGAAAAAGAACATTGCATACATATATATCCCTGACAATATAATCAATATAATCATCAATGTACAGAAACTGCCTTTATATCCTAACACATTTAACTGCTCATTAATACTCTCTGGCACTCTCCATATCCAGTCCACCCTTGCAATTGATATACATACAGAAACAATAATCACTACAAAATTAACAAGATATATAATATATCCTGATATAAGCTTGCATACATATATAAGCCATACAGGAACTGGAAGTGTGTGGGTAAGATAGCCCTCATCTTTTAACGTGCTTCTTCTAAAATATAATATCACAAATACTATGCTTACAATAAATAAAAACTACGCATACAATTACATAAACTGCTATCATAACCGGATATGCCACTGGTGTAATGCCATTATCCGGAACATATTCTGACAACATATGTAATGCCCAGCACCCAAATGCTGCAAGTAATGTAACTATATATAATGCAATGTGCTTTTTAAATAATTCTTTCAAATCATATTTTATTAATCTGCCTGCTGTTAATAACATACGAACACCTCCCTGAATAATGCGTCAACACTCTTATTGTATTTGGTTCTTATATCATCAACTGACTCCTTAAGATATACCTCGCCCTGTTTTATAAATACAACCTCGTCAAGAACATTTTCTATATCACTGATAAGATGTGTTGTTATAACAACTGTCGCATCTTCATTATAATTGCTTATTATTGTCCGTAAAATGTAGTCTCTTGCCGCAGGGTCAACACCTCCCATAGGCTCATCTAAAAGATACAGCTTTGCTTCCCTGCTCATAACAAGAACTATCTGCACCTTCTCCCTTGTTCCCTTAGAAAGTGACTTTATCTTATCCTGCTCATTAATTCCGAACTTCTCAAGCATATCAAGTGCTTTCTGCTTGGAAAAGTCCTCATAGAAATCCGCAAAATAATCAACTGCTTCCTTTACCTTCATAGATGGATTAAGGTATGTTCTTTCTGGAAGATATGACACTATCTTCTTAGTATTAACACCAACCGGATACCCATTAATTATAATCTGTCCTGAAGTTGGCTTAAGCACGCCTGCCATCATCTTAATAAGTGTACTCTTGCCACTTCCGTTAGGACCTAATATTCCTACAATCCTGCCACTTTCCAGGGAAAGTGACAGATTATTCATAACCTTTTTCTTGCCATAGCATTTGCCTAATTCTTTAATCTCCACCAAATTGCTCATATATCCTCCATTCCAAGATAAATTAAAGCACTGTTATAATTTCCCTGTTATAACTTTTATTCCTCTATACGGCTGATATATTCCTTATACTCTGCAATTGCTTCTTCTGGAGTAAAACCTATCTTTTTCATTCCATTATGAAAGCTCTCACAAAGCTCCAGAGCCATATCCTGCTTTAACCTGTCTATCTGTTTACCTCTGTCTGCAACGAATCTTCCAGATGTTCTCTGTGATTCAAGATAACCTTCTCTTTCAAGCTCTGATAAAGCCTTCTGCATTGTGTTAGGATTAACTCCTGCCTCCAATGCCAGCTCCCTCACCGGCGGAATCTTATCGCCGACCTCAAGCTTTCCGCTGGCTATCTGAACTTTAAAATGCTCCATTATTTGCAGATATATAGGGACATCGTTACTAAAGTTCCAACTCATAACTTATTCCTCCTGCTTATAATCAATATTGATAATTCCCATATGGTAGTAATGCATAAACAATATATGCGCCTTACATTGTATTATTGTATTACTCTATTAGTACAATAATACACAGTTAATAAAATGTCAATATATTTATTTATCATCTCTGTGCTCTCCGCCCCACTTGCACATTGCAACAAGAACCGGTACTAATGACTTTCCTCTTTCTGACAGGCTGTACTCTACTTTTGGTGGAATTTGAGGATACTCTTTTCTTACAATAAGCCTGTCCGCCTCCATCTCCTTTAATGTGGCACTAAGTGTCTTATGTGATATATTTCCCATACATCTTTTAATCTCACTATACCTCATAACCTCCTTATGATTAGCCAGCCAGTACATAATCACAAGCTTATACTTCCCACTTATAAGCGACAAAGTATACCCAAAATCCGTATCACCAATCCCCTCCCCCGTCTGACAACATAAACTACACATCTCTTTCATAAATCCAACTCCTTCCTAAGTTATTAAAAATCCCGCCAATCGCAACCGCCCAGTTGTGAAGAACGTGTTGTATTGCAGCTGTACTGTTGAAACCGTCGGCACTTAGCGGCTGTCCTTTAGCCGCTTAGTACCGCTACGGTTTCAAGTAGCGAGAGCGTGCCCAGCGGTAATACAACACGTCCTCCACAACGTCCGTCCGCCATTACCCCTCCCCGGAATTTTTTCACTCCACACTAACCTAAAGGAAAGTATATAACCTAAATGTGCGTACTTCCCATTTATATAATTATAGGTTATATTCTAAATTGTAACAAGAATTATTATACAACCACACCTATTAGATGTACCCTATTCATCAGATTGGAGGATTATGAAATTTAGTATTGAAGAACTTCGCCCGATAAGAAATGGTATGACTATCTCAAGAGATTCCAGACTTGGTAATTCCACCAAAGTAACTTACTTCTCTATGGGAAAGGATACTTCCATAAGTCAGGAAAGCTATGACAGAATGACTATGTATATTGGAGCTTTCGGCTGGGGAGAATTCATTATTGGAGAAGAACCTAAGACTATTAAATTACAGCCAGATGAACTGCTTATTGTACCTGCTGGTACATTATGCGGAATGCAGACATCTAACGGAATTGTGTATACAGAGATTATATGTACAGGAAAGGATATTAATATAAACGCTAACGTAAAAACTAATGAAGTATTTGCACTTAAGAACCTTATATCTTACGAAGAAGGCAGTATTGCCAATATGGATGTTGTAAGCACTCCTGATATGAAGTATGTGCTTATGGCATTTGACGAAGGAACAGGTCTTACACCTCACAGAGCACCTGGTAATGCTATCGTATTTTGCACTTGAAGGCAAGGCAACTATAGGATATGAAGGTAAAGATTATGAGCTTTCAGAAGGTGAATGTTTCCGTTTTGAAAAAAAATGGACTTCATAGTGTGACAGCTAATGGAAAGTTTAAGATGGCGCTTTTACTTGTGTTAGAGTAATTCCAAAAAGCAGTGATGAATGACGGACAGCTATTACTAACGGACGTTGCGAGGCTCTGCTATATTACCGCTGGGCACGCTCCCGCTACTTGAAACCGCAGCGGATACTAAGCGGCTAAAGGACAGCCGCTAAGTACCGGCGGCTTCAACAGTACCCAGCTTGCAATATAGCATAGGCTCACAACTTGGTGCAGATTGTTGTGACGTGTGGACACTGTTCTTTGTAGATGAACTCTGTAGAGTGTTATGA
>ENA-OQAS01000893-OQAS01000893.1-human-gut-metagenome-genome-assembly--contig:-NODE-893-length-14949-cov-2.233234_pt1 | contig 14949 bp, 21 predicted proteins | sample MGYA00242733_ERZ504523 | MGnify/ENA primary metagenome ERZ504523 (study PRJEB26092, sample SAMD00036239) | human gut metagenome | host: Homo sapiens | study: EMG produced TPA metagenomics assembly of... | reverse complement strand
TGGGATTTAAACAGCTGCAATGGCTCTGGTCAGTGAGATTACCGTAGGAATTGATGACAAAGCACTCCGTTCAGAAGAAAACTGGCAGTCATTCTCGGAACAGAAGGTGACGGCCTTGCATCACAGACCATCGCAGACTGCGATTATACAGTAAAGATACCAATGTCCACGGATAGATTCATTGAATGTGGCAGCAGCAAGTGCAGTGGCATTCTGGGAGCTAGGACACAGAGAGTGAAACTATTAAGAATGATAAAATAGAAAAAAAGGCGTGATAATCAATGAAAACAGATCCTTTCAGAGAATATCTTATACAGGCAGAGCCAGGCAGGCGGGAAAAGGGATATGTATGGAATACTGCCATTGGTTTACAGGCTGTTGATGGATTAAAGCCGTCGCAGTATCTGGTTGATACAGCTGTTCAGAATATTGAGGGAAAAATTACGATAGAAGAAGCTCAATATCTGGTAGATTCTTATTATGAGGAAAGACGAGAAAAGCCAAAGCCAGGAGACAGAACTGAAGAAGCGGATAAAGTTTCAGCCAGAATTGCAGCACTATTATCAGAAATGCATTTAGTTTTACACCTACAGAATATCTGGCAATTCATAAGAAACTATTTACAGGAATTTATTCGCATGCCGGAAAAATCAGGGATTATAACATTACAAAAAAAGAATGGGTGCTTGATGGAGCTTCCGTTCTTTATGGAAGTGCATCAGAACTTAGAGAGACATTAGAATATGATTTTACGCAGGAAAAAAGTACAGCTATAAGGGTTATCTATAGAAGAAATGATACATCATCTGGCAGTTTTTGTGGCAAATCTTGTGGCAGATACATGTGTTTGGTGAAGGAAATACCAGAAACTACGGCAGTTTTTTATTAAATATCTCAGAACACTGGGATTTGATGCCACAATGATATATTCGCAGAGAATGCCTGGTATTTTCGAAATGCTCTGGTTCGTGCAAACTATAATGACTTAAAGAATGGAATCCATGAGACAACTGAATATCTGGAAGTATTTTTGCGAAATTTATTGCTGAATGAAAAAAATCCTCTTCATAATCGCATGATGCACATTAATAAAGAATTTATAAATCTTCTAAATGAGAGTCTGAAAACAGAAGAAGTGAACATTGAAACGAGCAAAGTGAATATTAAGAGGGAAAAAGCGAATATTGTAACAGAAAAAGTGAATATTGACGTGCATGACAAGTATTCAGATGAAATTCATGGTTTCCTGGAAAAAACAATAAACCATATTCAGAAAATGTATGATGCGTTAAGTGATAAAGTGGCATTTGGAAGAGAAGATGTACAACATGCTACTGGTCTGAAGCCTACACGCGCTTCTATGCTTATTAAAGAATTAGTTAAAAGGAAAATACTGGAGCCGGTTTCAGGATATGGAAAAGGAAGTACAAATTTACAGGAATATCAGTTGAAAGACAGTATGGTAGTTGGACAGAACTTTTATAGTTATGGTAAATGTAAAATATCTGTCAGGAAAGCAGGTGTGTGAAATGGGTGTGTATTTAAATCCCGGCAATGATAAATTTTATAAAGCAATCAATTCTGAGATTTATGTGGACAAAACAGAACTGATACAATATACCAATCGTGTTTTTAACACCATGCAGCAAAATGTCTGTGTAAGCAGACCAAGACGTTTCGGAAGTCTGTGACTGCAAATATGCTGGCTGCATATTACAGCAGAGGATGTCAGTCTGAAAAATTATTTGACGGACTTAAGATAAAAGAAGATTCATCTTTTTCAAAATATCTGAACAAATACAATGTTTTCTTTATAAATATGCAGGAATTCCTAAGCCGCAGTAAGACAGTAGAGAAAATGGTCCTGCGATTAAACCGGATTCTGATGCGTGACCTGAAACAGGAATATCCTGATGTGGACTATTTTGATGAAGAAGATCTTGCTGAAAGTATGCAGGATGTATATCAGCAGACAGGATGTCCGTTTGTGATTATTATAGATGAGTGGGATTGTATTTTCAGAGAATACAAGTCAGATAAAGAAGCACAGGAGCAGTATCTTGATTTTCTGCGGGATTTTCTTAAGGATAAATCTTATATTCATCTTGCTTATATGACAGGAATCCTGCCGGTAAAGAAATATGGAACACATTCTGCCCTGAATATGTTTGATGAATTTTCTATGATTTATGCAGGACCTCTGGCGAAGTTTGTGGGTTTTACAGAGACAGAAGTCAGAGAATTATGTGAGAAATATCATATGGATATGAGGGAAATCAGAGAATGGTATGACGGGTACAGGTTTGAAAACTGTGAGCCGGTTTGTAATCCAAGGTCTGTGGTAAACGGCATGCTCTTTGGTTCTATCAGAAACTACTGGAATATGACAGAATCTTTTGAAGCACTGCAGACTTATATAGATATGAATTTTGAGGGGTTAAAGGATGATATTCTCAGTATGCTGGCAGGAGAGCATATTCCTGTTAATACCGGAAATTTTACAAATGATATGACGACATTCCGGGATGAGAATGATGTTTTGACCTTATTGATCCATCTGGGATATCTGGCATATGATTCTACAGAACATTGTGTGTATATTCCTAATAATGAAATCCGGAATGAGTATGCAAATGCTGTTTCTGTATCAGACTGGGGTGAAGTGTCAAAAGCTTTAAAAAATTCGGCAGATGTCCTGAATGCAATCTGGAATCAGAATGAGCAGATGGTTGCACAGGGAATGCAAAGAGCACACTTTGAGACCTCGCATCTTCAGTATAATGATGAAAATGCATTAAGTTATACTATTTCACTGGCTCTGTATGCGGCTAGAAACTATTATAGCGTATATCGTGAACTGCCAACAGGAAAGGGATTTGCGGATATGGTCTTTATTCCGAGAAAAAAATTTCCTGATAAACCTGCTCTGGTAGTGGAATTAAAATGGGATAAAAAGTGCCAAAGGAGCTATTCTCAGATTTAAACAGAAGCAATATTGTAAAAGTCTGGAGAAATATGCAGGAAATATTCTTTTGGCAGGGATTAACTATTCCAAAAAGGATAAAGAGCATCAGTGCATCATTGAGAAGATAGTGAAATAATAACATTATATATGATTTGCTGTAAATAGATGAAAAATATCAGAGAGTGTGTAGATTGGAAAATTTCTACACACTCTCTGATGTATTTATGATATAAAGTTAAATGATATAGGTTATTCGAAACGAGGAATTGTAATAACTTCTCCACCCTTCATAGCGGATTCGTGCGCACAGATTCCTGTACCTGTCCAGTAAGCACCCATGATGTCGTCAATAGCAGGTTTACGTCTTCCAGAATGGAACGAATGAATTCATGTACAAGGTGTGGATGGGAACCACCGTGACCCCCACCCTGGGTAAAGGAGAGATGGGTGTTCTCATTGTTATATACTGTGTTGGTGGTGAAGGATGCGATTTCCTTCGGAAGAAGGTGTGCATAATCCGGGATCTGGATTCTTTTTTCCACAATCTCTGATCCACGACTGGATTTTTCGCTGTCTTCATCCAGAATGTCCACTTTCTCCAGTTCTCCTGTACGGGTAAAGAGAACAGGATCTTCATCAGCAAGCTGCTGCCATTCGAAGCTCTCGTTTTCACCGTATACTCGGAAGCATTCGGAATAGCTTCTGGCTACACCGTAGAGGAAACGTTCCATTTCAATAGTTACATCGCTATCCTGAAGAGAAATAAATGCGGATTCGAATGCAAACGGGCAGCCGTATTTGTCAGCCAGTTCTTTGCGGATTTTTCCGGAACCTCTTGCGTAAACCTTGTCTGGAAGATGGCCTGCGAGCATCAGACAAGGAGCAACTGCATGTGTCGGATGCATCAGTGGCGGGAAGCCTTCCCAGTATTCCGGCCATCCTTCCATATCCTGATAATGTGCACAGGTCATGTACTGGAGACGTCCAAGTTCACCCTTCTTATAAAGTTCTTGGATATAGAGGAACTCTCTCTGGAAAATCGTTGTTTCCATAAACATATAATTTTTGCCGGAGGCCTTGCGGGCTGCAATGATGTCATTTAATTCCTGGATGCTCATTCCCATAGGAATTGTACAGCCACAATGTTTACCTGCATTTAAGACGCGTACAGAAAACGGAGCATGTGTTGCTGGCGGTGTTACAAGATGAACTGCATCAATTTCAGGAATATCCAGTACATCCTGCAGATCTGTGAAACAGCGTTCATCCGGAATGCTGTATCGTTCTTTTGCAATATTCAGAAGTTTCTCATTTTTATCTACGACATACACCTTATCAATATCAGGATGTTTACAGTAGATAGCAACGAATTCAAGTCCGAAGCCTAAGCCTACTAAAGCGACATTCAGTTTTTTCATGATGGAAAATCCTCCTTAAAAAATTAATATAGAAAAAATCATCAGGATGTCAGGAATCCTGCATCTGTTTTGTATGTCTGTGATTATACGTGATGAAAAAAGAAAAGAGAATAAAGATAATTTAGATGTTTGGACAAAAAAAGATAAAAATAATACCAGTTCCGATCAGTCTTACTTTTTTTAGAAAAGATGGAAAAAGAAAGAATAATATCGTTATTCAAAAATCAGGGATTTCATGTTTTAATAAGTGCATAGCAGAACAATCGATTGGAAAGCAGATCAGTAACATAGAGATTAAGAGAGAAGATGAGAAGGAGGAACTATATAATGAAGAAAAGAGCATTAGCTGTTATGTTGGCAGGGGCTTTGACTTTGGGCGCACAGACAGGTGTGTGGGCTGCATCCGATACTTCAGATCAGAAAGAAGGAGAACTGACACTTCTGATGTTAAATAACTGGATCGATGAGACAGAAGCAAAGGGAAAGAGCTTGCGAAAGTGATCAAACAATATGAAGAAGAGAATCCAGGGGTGGAGATCACATTGCAGGGAGCTTCCCAGCAGGATATTAAGGAATCTTTCCAGACAGCAGCTCTGGCAGGAGGCGGAGCAGACATTGTAGTGATGGACAATTCCGGACATGCCATTGACCTTGCAGCAATGGGACTTCTGTATCCACTGGAAGATATTACCACAGCCGATGAGCTTACTGCGCAGTATCAGGAAGGACACTCAATTCCGGCAAATTTGAGGGTAAATATTATTCCGTGCCATGGTATATGGACTGTACGGGTCTCTATTATAATAAAGAACGTCTGGAGGAACTGGGAATCGATGTTCCTACAACATGGGAAGAACTTCTGATGCAGTAGATAAAGCAAAAGAAGCCGGATATGGCGGTATTATTACTTATCAGAGTGCATATGCTTTTTATTCATTTTTCTATCAGAATGAATGCCCAGTCATTGATACAAGTGGAGATATCCCGCAGGTAGTGATCGACAATGAGGAGGGAAAAGAGGCATGGAATTATATTTGTGATCTGATCTCCAAAGGCGGTTTGGTAGAGTCTTTTAAAGAAGCAACTACATGGGACAAAGTATATGAAAGTTTTGCAAATGGAGAAGCAACCTTCCTGTTGGGCGGAGACTGGTGCTCCAGCGAAGTAGAAAATATTAATCCGGATTTGGATTACGGCATTGCTCCGATGGTAAAAGGAAAAACAGAAGCAACTGTACTGGGAGGATGGACCTGGAATATTAATACCAACTGCAAAGATCCGGAACTTGCTTATGACCTGATTCAGTATCTGAATTCAGAAAAAGGAGATGCTCTTCTTGGCGTAGAAGGAAAGATTTCAGCACGTAAAGACTTCGACTATGACAAAGCACTGGAAGGAAATGACAAACTGAAAGTCTTTACAGAAGAATTTCCGTATACAGAAGCAAGACCTGCTGTTATCAATGAGAAATCCATCGATGAACTGATCACCAATGCCATCCTGGAAGTAGACTACGGACAGTCATCAGCTGAAGATGCGCTGACTTCTCTTACCCAGAAGCTCAATGAAAACATTGCATCTAATTATCAGTAAAAATATCCGGGAAACAAACATGAAATAATAACAGAGGCGCTGGCGTGAAATGGCGGCAGCGCTTCTTCATTGAGAAGGGAGGAAGATCATGTCCAAAATACGTAGAAAAGAAGGCCTGGAACTGAAAAAAAATCTTCCAGGATATCTTTTGATGGCACCAGCAGTAATTGCGGTACTGGCACTTTCTGTGTATCCTCTTTTCAGAGGTATTTATCTGAGTTTCTTAAATTATAACCTTGTACGCTCAAATGATCCTACATTTAATACCTTTGCAGGTTTACAGAATTATATTGATATTTTTAAAGACAAAGTGTTCCTACAGTCTATTGGAAATACAGTGAAGTGGACGGTGGTGAATCTTGTGGTACAGCTTGTGGCAGCCATGCTTCTTGCACTTGCACTGAACCAGAAACTGAAAGGAAGATCTGTATATAGAACGCTGATTCTGGTTCCATGGGCAGTTCCCCATGCCATAGCAGCTATGACCTTTACTTTTTTATTCAATGCAAATGTAGGTATCATTAATATACTGGCAGTGAAGCTGGGAATGATTACAGAATCTGTATCCTGGCTTGGAAATGTGGGATCAGCGTTCTGGTGTGTGGTTCTGGTAGCAATATGGAAGGGAATTCCTTTTCAGATGATCTTTATTCTGGCAGCACTGCAGGGAATTTCCGGGGATGTGTATGAGAGTGCGGAAATAGATGGTGCCAGTCGTTGGCAGTGTTTTTGGAAAATCACACTTCCGATTATCAAAGAGCCTCTGGCTATTTCAACCATTCTGAATCTGATCGGTATTGTGTCCTGTTTTAACACCATCTGGCTGATGACCAAAGGTGGCCCGCTGTACAGCACAGAGATTATTTATACCTATGCATACAGAAGAGCATTTATTGACCATAATTTTGGAACTGCAGCAGCTGCATCCGTGGTATTGTTTATATTTATGGCTGTTTTCTCTGGAGTTTACCTGAAGATGGTAAGTGAGAAAGAATAGGGAGGAGGAAACTATATGCATACAAAACAACGAAATGAAGCTATAAGGCATGTGGTAGCCTATATATTCACAATAGTCATGGTTTTTCTTGCAGTGACCCCGTTTATCTATGTGGTATTGACTGCCCTGAAAACAAAGGAACAGATATATGATCTATCTCAGATCATACCGACTCATATCACATTTGACAATTTCAGACAGGTACTGTTTCAGTCGAATTTCGTAAGATATTTTATGAACAGTATTTTCATTACACTGGTCACAACACTGATTTGTATGATATTATCAGTAATGGCAGCATATGGACTTACCAGATATAGAATCGTAGGTGCCGGGAAAATCAAGATGGCGGTTCTTATGACAAGAATGTTTCCGGGAATCCTGTTGTGTATTCCTTACTATATTATTATGAAACAGTTGAATCTGATTGACAGTTATATAGGACTGATTCTGATGTACTGCTCTTTTACCCTGCCTTTTGCCATATGGAATACCTGTGCATTTTTTATTTCCATCCCATGGGAGTTGGAGGAAGCTGCCAGGATTGATGGCTGTAGCAGGTTGAAATCTTTTTCCATGTGATTATTCATGTGGCTAAGCCGGGACTTTTTGTTACAGCCTTGTTCTGTTTTATGACATCCTGGGATGAATATATGTATGCTTCTATTTTTATTAATACAACTTTAAAGAAAACCATTCAGGTTGGTATGCAGGACTTTGTAGGACAGTATTCTGTAGATTGGGGACTGCTGATGTCAGCAGTGGTGATTAGTCTGATACCAATTCTGATTTTCTTTGCATTGGTGCAGAAGAATCTGGTACAGGGACTTTCGGCCGGTGCAGTGAAGGATAAATACAGGTCAGATGTAGAAAGAGGAAATTTGCGTATGAGTTTCAAACGTAAAATCCGGGTAACCAGAGCATAAGAAGGCAGCTCACATTTTATATGGGACTTTTTGTGGTGCTGCGTTGTGCCTGGCTTTGATGCTTCTGAATTTCTATCTTCAGAAAGTTACCACGGAAAATAAGATTAACAATGAGACAGATTTGCTATCCCAGATCAGGGATAACACAGATCAGATGATTGAAGTGACCAATTATGCTACAAGCATGTTGATGACAAATAAAAATACACTGAAAAATCTGCGAATTTTAGAGCAAGACGGGGATTCCTACGAGATCTATCAGGCGAAAAGAGAACTTTCTAATGATATTTCGGATGTAGAGAGCTCCGTCTTAAATGCCGTTGGCGGAAAAGTAGCTATACTTACGAAAAAAGGATATATAATTGGTTCTTACACATTAAGCAGAACAGAAACGAATTATGAGAAGGAACAGTGGTATCAGGAGATTTTGGAAAATGGAAGAAAGACAACTTACAGTACAGGCATAGAAACCATGTTCCAGGAAATGACAATACATGACAATATACAGAAATATTTTTATATGGGACGGGAAATTCTAGATTATTCCGGCAAAAATCTGGGAGTCATGCTGATTCGGCTTTCTGAGAAAAAAATCTGGGGGAAAACTGGCAGCAGGTATGGTGACAGAGGAAGCGGTGCCCTTTATATCCTGGACAGAAACAATGATATATTGATGGAGTATAATGAGAAATATCAGAAACAGCTGAAAGAACTGAGAGAACAGGAAACTGTAAAGGAGATTTCTGAGAATGAAATTACGACAGGTAATCTGAAAGATGATTTTTATTATATGGAAGGCGAACTGGAGAATGATTCCAATAAACTGGTCTACCTTGTTCCCCAGGAAATTTTCCTAAAAGAAAACAGAAAGATTCTCCAGAGAATTCTGGAAATGTTACTTCTGGTGATTGGATTCACTGTCTGCACCATGTTATATTTTTCTAAAAGAATCGCCAAACCTTTGGTTGAAGTGGCACAGACTCTGGAAAAAGCTCCCAATGGAATGGCAGTTCTGGAGGAACCCAGAGGTTCTTTCAAGGAGATGAGCAAATTTGTATCCTGCTATAACCAGGCTGGGAAAAAGATCGAAGAGCTTCTGGAAAAAGTAGAAAGAGAGAGCAGATTAAAAGAAAAAGCCCATTATGAGATGCTCATGTCGCAGATTTCCCCTCATTTTATCTTTAACACGGTTAATTCCATAAGGATCATGGCCATAAAAGAAGGACAGGACGTGCAGGGGGGAATGAAAACACGGAGAAAGCACTGGAAGCACTGGGAGATATTTTGCATGCAGTTTACAGTAACAAAAACGGCATGACTACTGTGGGACAGGAAACGGCACTTCTGAAAGCATATGTAGATATCATGCAGATGCGGTTTGGAAGTTCGTTTCAGTATTATAATGTAATTCCAACAGAACTATTCTATTATGAAATCCCTGCATTTACCATGCAGCCGATTGTAGAAAATGCGATTCTGCACGGAGTAAAAGGTGTGACAGCAGGCAGATATAGTCTCTGCAATAGAGTATGAGAATGATTTTGTCATATCTGTATTCAATAATGGAAATTCTGCGGATAAAAAGAAGATTGAAGATCTTCTGAAGGGAGAGAAGAACCAGAGAGCTGTGACGGGGATCGGGCTTTACAATGTAAATTCCAGACTGAAGCTGCTGTACGGCGAATCTTATGGACTGATCTATAATGAAAAGGTCAGAAATGGTTTCGAAATATGGGTTCGTCTTCCAAAAAAAATTACAGAATCAGAAGAAAGGTGATAAAATAGGACAAAAAGATAGCAATTATTATCCGGATGAAGGGAAGAATATTCTATGAAAAAGGTATTGATCGTAGAGGATGAAATTCTGGCAAGACTTGGACTGCGTCAGCTTGTAGACTGGAAGAAACTGGATCTGGAACTGCTGCCGGATGCAACAGATGGAGAAGAAGCATTGGAAATGATCCGGAACAGCCGTCCGGATATCATTCTTCTTGATCTGAATATCCCCAGAGTCAGCGGGCTAGAAATTCTGGAATTTTGAAGAAAGAAGAAATGCAAACCAGAGTAATCGTGGTAAGCTGCCAGGAAGAATTCGATGTTGTAAAGAAGGCAATGAAGTTGGGGGCGTATGATTATCTGCGAAAACTGAATCTGAGTTCTGATGAACTGGAAGTATTCTGGAAAAGTGTCTGGGAGAAACAGAAGAAAGAAATAAGGTGCATATGCAGGGAATACGTGAGATCCGTTATGAAGAGATTATGAGAGACAGCAGAGATATTTTTGCAGGTACCTGTAATTATCAGACATTAATCTGTATACTGGCGAAAGATACAGAAGAGTTGTCCGGGGTTATGGAAATGATCCATAAATGGGCAGAAACCGAACTCAGGGAAGGCCTGCAGATTCAGAAGGGAAATCAGTATGGATATTTCCTGCTGAAAGAAAAACCGGAAAGATCTGTTTATATGGAATTAAAGAAAAGGGCAGAGCGGAAAACAGGCAGAGAACTGTACATGGGAATCTTTGAAGGTTGCATGGAAAAAACTGCGGATCTTGTTCGGGCTGCTGCGATGGCCGAGCAGATACAGCTTTTCAGTTATTATGATAAAGAAGAGAAACTGGTGTTTTTTCAGAAGAAGATTGAAACAGAAGGTCATAGTCCACGAGGAATGCATGGATATCTGGATTCCCTAAAAGAGAAGATTCGAAGTTTTGACAGAGAAAAAGTTGAACAGGAGCTGTATGGAATCTTCGGACTGATCCGACAGGAGCCTTATGTCAGTATCAATGTGCTGAGAAGAAATTTTATGGATATTTTGGGAATTTATTCCCTGGTTGCACAGTCATTGGACGGCGCACTGGAAGAAATAGAGTTGGATGGTGATAATTGTCATTATCAGAAAATCATGATGATGGAAAGCCTCAGGGAAATAGAAAAATGGTTTCTGAAATTTAATGATATTTTTATGGAAAAATTCTGGATTGCCTACAAATGCAGTAGATCTGAAATCCTGCAGAAAGTAGTAAAATATATAGAAGCGCATATCACGGAACCAATCCATCTGTCAGATGCAGCTGCTGAAACAGGAGTTTCCTCAGCTTATCTCAGCACCATGTTCAAAAAAGAAATCGGTTATAATTTCATAGAATATGTAAACCTCCGAAAAATAGAACTGGCCAGACAAATGCTTCAGGATGGAAAAATGGTCTATGAAGTCTCAGAACTTCTTGGATTCGAAAACAGCACTTATTTCTCCAGAGTGTTTAAACGCTATACAGACGTGTCACCCGATACTTATCGGAAACAAATGTAAACCAAACACAAGAAAATGAGTTGACAATCCTCCCCGCTTATGATATAAAAAGAAGGTCAAAATCAATCATCAACAGGGAAAGAGGAGAGTCTTATTATGAGTCAGTCATATGCAAAAAGCCCTGCTGCAGAGAGAAAATTTACAACCAGAGAAATGGTACTGGTTGGTATGTTTGCAGCAGTTCTTGCAGTAATATCACAGATTTCACTGCCAATGCCTACCGGTGTACCGATCACCATTCAGGTATTTGGTGTAGCACTTGTAGGCGCAGTACTTGGTTCCAGGCTTGGAACTACAGCAACACTGGTTTACGTTCTGTTAGGAGCCATCGGTCTTCCAATCTTTGCTAACTTCTCAGGCGGAATCAGCAGCATCGTAGGAGTTACAGGAGGATACATCTGGGCATGGCCAATCATGACCTGGCTCTGCGGAATCCGTCCGAAAACAGAGAACAAGACAAAGAATCTTGCAATCTCAATCGGATTTGCACTGATTGGACTTCTGATCGTTGAGACAATCGGTGGTCTGCAGTGGCACTTTGTGGGAGGTTCCATGAGTATCCCGGCAATTGCAGTATACTCCTTAACAGCATTTATTCCAAAGGACATTGTGATCACAGTTCTGGCAGTCCTGATCGCAATTCCCATCAGAAAAGGAATTAACAATGCAGGAAACCGCTGAGAACAGTAACAGGCTAAAAAGTAGCCTGCCGAAAGATACTCAGGTAAAGCAGGAAAAAATAAAGATTCATGGAATCGGGCTTGATAAAGCAGGACGGTGTACACATTATCACACACAGCTTGACATAGCCGCATTGCTCTGTGCGAAATGCAGGAAATATTATGCATGCTATTCCTGTCATGATGAACTGGAAGATCATCCATTTGCCCCAACAACACCGGAAGAAGCTTATCCTGTTTTATGCGGAAACTGCGGCAGGAAACTTACACTTCAGGAATACAAAAAAGGCAGCTGCCCTTACTGCCATGCAGGATTTAATCCAAAATGCAGTTTACATGAGAATATTTATTTCTGTTGTACAAATACAGAGAATACAAAATAGCAAAAAATTTTGTATTCTCTTTTTATTTGTCAAAAAATCTGATATACTGATTAAAGTTAGAATAAACTAACTAAACAAATAACAAGAACCTATTTCTTTTATTTGCATACAAATAGAAACAGGAGGAACAAAACAATGGATATAAATGTATTCTATGGAATTCTGATTCCTTTTCTTGGAACTTCTGCAGGGGCTGCCTGCGTATTTTTCATGAAGAAGAATCTGAATGAACAGATTCAAAGGGCACTTACCGGCTTTGCTGCAGGAGTTATGGTTGCGGCTTCCATATGGAGTCTGCTGATCCCGGCAATTGAACAGTCTTCCGGACTGGGAAAGTTTTCATTTGTACCGGCAGCAGTGGGATTTTGGATAGGGGTGCTTTTTTTGCTCTTGCTGGATCACATGATCCCGCATCTTCACCAGAACAGTGACAAGGCAGAAGGTCCGAAGAGCAAACTTCAGAGAACTACTATGCTGGTTCTTGCAGTAACTCTGCATAATATTCCGGAGGGAATGGCAGTAGGAGTCGTATACGCAGGTTATTTGACAGGTCACGCCCAGATTACTATCATGGGAGCTATGGCCCTTTCTATCGGGATTGCTATTCAAAACTTCCCTGAGGGAGCTATTATCTCCATGCCCCTGCGTTCTGAAGGATGGGAAAGACCAAAGCCTTTGCAGGTGGAGTCTTGTCCGGGATTGTAGAACCTATCGGTGCAGTTCTCACAATCCTGGCTGCCGGCCTCATTGTCCCGGCACTTCCATATCTTTTAAGCTTCGCTGCCGGAGCTATGCTCTATGTAGTGGTAGAAGAGCTCATACCTGAAATGTCTGCCGGAGAACACTCCAACATCGGAACCCTTTTCTTCGCTGTAGGCTTTTCCCTGATGATGATTCTGGATGTAGCTCTTGGATAAACAGATAATAATGCATTATACATTGGGAAAAGTGTTTTTTACGGATTACTATAGTGTAAAAGAATGGAAAAAAGGCGATCCACTACCTACCGGAAATTCATGAATTGCATCCGCATATAAAAAAGTCAAATACAATCCATGCAGGAACTGTGGAAGATGTTAAAATTGCACACTTGTTACTGTTTACTCCGTTCACAGTAACGTACACTTCTTTAAATGACAGAAACAGAATGATAGGGATTGTTATCAATAGGAAACAGGAATATAATATTCTGTTAAGCAATATTTATCCAAAAGCAATAACTTAAATGGAGATAAAAAATGGACTACAGAAAATTTGGCGAATGCTATTACATAAGAATGGATCGTGATGACGAGATCATCAGTACAATCCTCAAAATATGTAAAAAAGAAAATATCAGATCAGCTACTTTTTCCGGGATCGGAGGATGTAAGGATGCAGAAATCCAGACCTTTATCCCAGAGACAGGCAGCTTCGAAGAACAGCGCATTTCAGGAATGCTTGAGTTGATATCTTTAAACGGCAACGTGGTCACAGGTGAAAATAATACCTGTTACCATCATACCCATGCAGTATTTTCTTATAAAGATGGTGAACGACATTGCATGGCAGCAGGTCATATGAAATCAATTACTGTACTGTATACTGCAGAAATCGAACTTCGTCCGGTAACAGGCGGAACTATCCACCGCAAATACGATCCTGAAACAGGGACTGGATTCTGGGATTTTAACTAAACCTTAGAAAACGATTTGTTTTGATTGAGCAAGGAAGTTTTGTGCAAACCTTCAAACTGATGTAAGATAAGATTACTCAGTTTGGAGGTTATTAGCAGTTAAATATAAATTATAAAATTATATAAGCACATGTTGAGTTTTATAAGACATTAGAGTAGAATATCATTGAAAGGAGTTGATACTTTGAGTAAATATTATTCTATACATGAATTTTCAAAAATTATAGGCGTATCTGCCCAGACATTACGAAATTGGGATGCCAATGGAAAACTTCATCCGCATCATACTACAGTAAGTGGCTATAGATATTATTCTGATGAGCAACTCAACCAGGTAATAAATGTAAAGCCTAAAAAACGCATTACAATTGGATATTGTCGCGTTTCCAGCCATAAACAGAAAGATGATCTGGAACGACAGATTGATAATGTTAAGACATATCTTCTGGCAAAAGGACAGCCATTTGAGATAATAAGTGATATCGGTTCCGGAATTAATTATAAGAAAAAAGAACTCCAGGAATTGATCAGGCGAATATCTCAAAATCAGGTTGAAAAGGTTGTTGTTTTATATAAAGATCGGCTATTGCGATTTGGTTTTGAATTGATAGAATATATCGCTTCGCTTTATAATTGTGAGATTGAGATTATTGATAATACTGAAAAATCCGAACAGCAGGAACTTGTTGAAGATCTGGTTCAGATAATCACAGTATTCAGTTGCAAATTACAAGGAAAACGAGCGAATAAAGCCAAGAAACTTATCCGGGAACTGATACAGGAGGAAGTAGATGGTAAAAGCCATAAAAGCAATGTTGATACCAAACAATGTACAGAAAACTAAGATGTTTCAGTACGCAGGTGCTTCAAGATTTGCTTATAACTGGGCTTTGGCAAGGGAAATAGAAAACTATGAAAAAGGCGGAAAATTCATTTCAGATGCAGAACTCAGAAAAGAATTTACAAAGCTTAGACATTCTGATGAATACGCATGGTTA
>ENA-OQAS01000892-OQAS01000892.1-human-gut-metagenome-genome-assembly--contig:-NODE-892-length-14956-cov-2.381415_pt1 | contig 14956 bp, 19 predicted proteins | sample MGYA00242733_ERZ504523 | MGnify/ENA primary metagenome ERZ504523 (study PRJEB26092, sample SAMD00036239) | human gut metagenome | host: Homo sapiens | study: EMG produced TPA metagenomics assembly of... | reverse complement strand
ACTGTTGTCAATGACACGGTTGCCCAATAAATCGCATCAAAAAAACTATTAAAAGTATCTGGTTCGATATTAAACATTACAAGTGCCGTCACAAATATGTATCCCATAGCTAGAAAAGCAACTATTGATATAATAAAGTGAACTGAGTTCACTTTATTTGAGTACTATTATTGAAAAGTGATTAATAATACATAATATCAATAATATATTTAATTATAATAAATCTAAAACAATATAATTAAATCTAAATATTATAACTAATGAAACTTATATAATCTATACAATTATAGTAATTAGTAACGATATTACAAACAAATGTTTTAAGTTCCACGTGAAACATTTATATTGCTTTTAGATTATTAAATAATCATATATAGTTGCAGATTATATTTGCAATTATGTAACTACCACACACATTTAATTCATTTTTTATGGATATTTCAACTCATAACATTTATAATATAAGAACACTAACAGATATTGGCTGATGAACAATAATAATTATTAGATAAAGCACACATCAGAGGCCGTACTGTAAAACAATAAAGTATTATTAAATGTATAATATGAGCATTAATACATATAGATTAGGCGTTGATAATTAGAATAAATACTAAAAAATTCTAATAGTTAAAGCTTGTATTTACAGGTGTAACAAGTGATAATCACTAAAATATTAATATAAATTAACTAATACTAATCAGCTGATATGCTTTTATTTAAACATACACATAGTTAACATATAATGAATATATTGAGGAATATAGATAATGATATATAAAGAAAGATATAAAGTAGAGTTAGAGGATATTGGAAGAGAGAATAAGATAGACAACAAAAGAATCGTTACGATTATGGAGGATATTGCTGGTTCTCATTCAGATAAGGTTGGATTGGGGGTATCGGCATCTGCTATTAATAAAAAGGCGTGGGTATTGCTGGATTGGAAGATAAAATCCTTAAAAGACCAGCTTACAATGAATATATAGATGCAAGCACATGGTCTAGAAAGTCTGATAGACTATGTGCATTTAGGGATTTTGAATTATACGACCAGAATGGTGAGTTATGTGCAATAGGTACTTCAAGATGGCTATATATGGATTTGGTAAGACGCAGACCTATTATTTTAGACAACAAAATGAACGATATATATGGTACTGAAACAGAAAAAAATGTATTCGATGAGGAGATAAAGAAGATAGAGCTTCCTGATTTGGATAATCTGCCAGATAACATTATGGTTACAGAAAAGCCATATTTAATACAGAGAAGAGATATTGATATTAATGGACATTTACATAATGTCAGCTATTTGGAAGCAGCATTAGAAGCTGTTCCAGAAGATATTTATAAAAAATGTAGATTTTAACTATATAAGAATTGAATATAAAAAAGAAAATCATGCAGAATGATAACATAAAAAATAAAAATGTCTTACAGATAATAATTATAACTGCCTTGTCATATTTGAAACAGATAATAAAATGAATGCAGTAGTTGAATTGAAATTATTATAGGTAACTATATAGAAAAAGTAATACTGTTGAAATTAAAAAAGTATAATTATGTTGAAATCACAGTATATAACTGTATTTGTAATATAAAACTATATTATGTGACATAAATCCAATATTGTATTAAAGAATATATTGTAATATAAACATTATGTTAGATGATAAAATAGATGATATAATGAGCACAAGAGTGCTCATCTTAAAAGTTCCTTACGGAACTTTATATGTGCTGAAAAGCTGCACAAAAAATATGATATAATATGAATACTTCGTAGTCACTTAGAAGTTTCTTAGAAACTTCGGATGCGTGGAAAAAGCAACGCAGAAATTATGATATAATATAAAATTATAAAATAAATGTATAATAACAATATAAGCTTAAATACAGTTAGAAATTGATTGAACAGAGTAGTTTACGATTAGACCAGTTATTGATATATAAACTTAAATATAGTTAGAAATTGATTAATGGATTTATAATTTAAAAGCTAACAGATTGATAGATTAATAAATAAAAGAGGAGCTGATAATAATGGGATTTATTAATAAAGAAAAGGTCTTAAGAGGTGTTGGTAAAGCTGTTGACGTCACTAATAATGCGGCGGATAAGGTTACAGATTATGTAAAAGAAAATGAACTGGATAAGAAGGCTAAAAGTATGGCTGATGAATTTGGTGATGCAATGAAATCAGTAGGAAAGAGCTTAGAAGATACATTTTCTAATATAGTAGGAAAGAAGTAAATATTTCAAATAAAACAATGCAAATAGAATGATAGACAAAATTATTAATACCAAGTTCACAATAATTCAGAGTAAATATTATTAAATATATTTTAAGCATCTGGATTCACGGAGGATTTAATGGATATATTTGATATAATTGGTCCGGTTATGGTTGGACCATCAAGTTCACATACAGCGGGTGCGGTAAGGATTGGATATATATCCAGAAGTTGATGGGAGAACAGATAAAGGAAGCAAATATTTTGCTGTATGGTTCTTTTCTTGATACAGGAAAGGGACACGGAACTAATAAGGCTATAGTTGCAGGACTACTTGGAATGCAGCCTGATGATATGAGAATACCACATAGTATGGAGATTGCCGAAAAAAAAGGAATAAAGGTGACATTTGGAAAATCAACGCTGAAAGAAGCACATCCTAATAGTGCACAGATTATATTAACAGGTATTTCTGGAAAGCAGCTTGAGGTTGTAGGTGAGTCACTTGGTGGTTCAAGAATAAATATCGCACAGATTGATGGAATAACAACGAATTTTTCGGGAGATTATCCAACTTTAGTTGTGCATAATCAGGATCAGCCGGGGCACGTTAGTGAAGTGACATCAATGCTTGCACACAAATCCGTGAATATTGCAACTATGCAGTTGTATCGTTCTAACAGAGGCGGTGATGCAGTAATGGTTCTGGAATGTGATCAGGAGATACCACGCGAAGGCATAGAATGGCTCAAAAAGGTTGAAGGAATAACTAAAGTAACATATTTATCGCAAAAGGGAGATTAAATAATGAATTATCATTCTATAAATGATTTGGTGGAATTATGTCATAAGAACAATGCACAGATATGGCAGGTTATTATGATGGATAATGCACACGAGCGTATGGTTTCCGAAGATAAGATTTTTGAAAATATGCGTCTGATGTATAAAGCTATGAAAACTGCAGATAATAATTATGATAAATCTCTTAAGTCACCAAGCCGGATGGCAGGTGGTGACGGAGAGCTGATGTATCAATATAACAAATCAGGCAGGAATATATGTGGAGATTTTGTAGGAATGGTTATGGAAAAAGCTCTTAAATGGGAGAGTCTAATGCGTGTATGCGTAGAATAGTAGCTGCACCTACAGCGGGGTCTTGCGGAGTAATTCCAGCGGTATTTATATCATATGAAACATATTTTAAGGCACTTGAAGATGATATGGTTAAGGCGTTGCTGATTGCTTCAGGAATTGGAGCAGTTATAGCAGAAAATGCTTCTATAGCCGGGGCATCAGGAGGCTGTCAGGCAGAGATTGGAAGTGCAAGTGCAATGGCGGCGGCAGGGTTGACATTTCTTCAGGGAGGAGATAGCCTGCAGATAGTTAATTCGAGTGCATTGGCATTAAAGAGTATGTTAGGTCTTGCATGTGATCCGGTATGTGGACTTGTAGAAGTTCCTTGTATTAAAAGAAATGTTGCGGGAGCTATGAATGCAATAACGGCTGCACAGATGTCTATGGCAGGTATTAAAAGTGTAATATCACCAGATGAAGTTATTGATTCAATGCAGAGATTGGTGCGGCAATGCATCAAGTTTAAAAGAAACAGCCAGAGAAGGTCTTGCTATAACACCAACGGCAGAATTAATTAAAAGAGAGCTTGACAAAGTGACAGATTAATTATTATAATAATAACACAGGACAATAAATCATTAAAAAAGTATAAAAAATACAATTTTTCAGTTGCTATATTAAAAGTAACCTATTATAATATGTAAAAGTGTCAGGTAGATATTAATAATTGTTTTGCATATTGATATTTAACTGATGAGAAAGATTTTATTATTTAATGTTAATTTAGGTTAATTATTAATTGACAATATTAAATAAGATATTATAATAGATAGTGTCAGGTTATGATATTTGAAAGTTAGATGATGTTTGTTTGGTTATATTTTTGAGAACCTGATACTAAGTTTAATTTGGACGAAAAGTATATTGGACAATCTCCAAAGCCAATATGCTTGACTATATTTCTATCCCCTCTACTCATCCCCGGTCACCCCAGACCGGGGAACTTTTTTATTTATAGAACACTTGCTGAATGTGATTAATTTATATCTAATAATACAGGAAAATATGTGCAAAAAGAGTAGAAAAATGTAGAACATTTATATTTATTTATGTTATAATACTTCAACGATATGAAATGATATATTCTATGTTATATAAGAAACTAGGAGGTTATGGTATGGAAGATACAACAAAGGTTGATGCTGAATCTACGATGCCTGAAGCAGATAGCGAGGAAGCTGTATCAGAAGTGGATAAGAAGGTAAAAGTTCAAAGTCTAAAAGATTTGGAAAGAAGGAATCAGCTAAGCAGCCTGTAAAAGATAAATTGAAAGCTGACAAGCCTAAGGTTGTTAAGAGTAAGTCTAAGAAGTCAGTTAAGAATAAGGATATTTCTAATGATAATAACACATCGAATGAGTATAGACAGCCGGGACTTAAGATGAGTATTAAAGCAAGACTTATAGCTAGTTCTGTTCTTCCTACAGTTGTGGGTATTACAGTAGTGCTTATTATTGCAATTGTTAATATGTCAGCTGGTATGAATGCAGAGGCATCTAATGGACTTGTGCTTCTAGCAGAGGCAACAAAGTCAAGTTATGATAATACATATTCTGGTGATTGGCGTGTCGATAATAATGGTAACATTTTTAAAGGTGATACTAATCTTTCACAGAAGCAGGACGGAATTGATAAGTTTACAGATGATAATGATGCAGATATTGCAATCTTTTATGGTGTTGATTCCAAGGTAACATCATTAAGAGATTCTAATAATAAGAGAATGTTGAGCCTTAAAGCACCAGATTCAGTATGGGAAAAGGTTAAGACAGGAGAGACATATAAAGCAGATCATATCGATATTGATGGAGTTGATTATACAGGTGTATATCTTCCATTAAAGAATTATAACGGCAATATTGTGGGTATGTTATTTGCTGGAGAACCAAGAACAGCTATAACATCATTTATTATACAGAGGGTTATAGCACTTGTGGGAGTAACAATTATTGTTCTTTTAGTAATAGCAGTGATATCATTGATGCTTTCCAGAAAAATTGCTGATGCTTTAGTGACAGTCAACAGATTATTTGTTTCCCTGTCTAATGGTGATTTAACTATGAAGGTTGATCCTAATATGTTAAAGCGTAATGATGAGATTGGAGAGATGGCGGGTTCTGTACAGGCACTTATCAGCAAACTTAATGGTATTGTGACAGGACTTACAGAATCAGCAGATCAGTTATATAAGTCTGGAGATGAGATGGCGGCTACAGCGAGCCAGTCAAGTAAGGCTACAGAAGAAATATCAAGTGCAGTTGAAGATATATCAAAAGGAGCTGTGTCGCAGGCAGAGGAAATCCAGAATGCTTCATCATATATTGCTAATATGGGCAAGCTTATTGAGGATATTGTTGAGAAGGTATCTAATCTTACACAGGCGGCTAATGTTATGGGTAACGCAGGTGATACTTCAATGAATACTATGGTTGAGTTATCTGAGTCTAATGACCATACTACAGAAGCAGTTAATAAGATTGCAGATCAGATTGAGCTTACTAATGAATCGGTTGGCAAGATTGGAGAAGCAGCTGCATTCATTACTAATATAGCAGACCAGACAAGTCTTTTAGCACTAAATGCTTCAATCGAATCAGCAAGGGCTGGTGAAGCGGGAAAAGGATTTGCAGTTGTTGCATCTGAGATACAGAAGCTTGCATCACAGTCAGATGAAGCGGCTGGTGAGATTAAGCAGATAATTGAAAATCTTAAGCAGGAATCAGAAAAGACTGTTGAAGAGATGAATTCTACAAAGCTTCTTATTAATGAGCAGGTCGTTAAGCTTAATGCGACAAGGGACAGTTTTGTTGATGTTAGTGATGGCATTAATGTATCAAGACAGGAGACAGCAGCAATTGAGGTTAATGTAGGTTCCTGTGATGACGCAAGACAACAGGTTAATGACGTAATAGCTAATCTTTCCGCTATTTCTGAACAGAATGCTGCATCAGCTGAGGAAACAACAGCTTCAATGCAGGAGCTTACAGCTACAATTAGTATGCTTTCAACAACTGCTAATGATTTGATGAAGATATCAGAGAAGCTTAACTCAGAAATGAAGTTCTTTAAGATATAGTACATAAGCAGATATGTGAATTATAATCATCTGTTTAGTGCATAAATAATAAAAAATGCCGCATTAATGTGGATATTCCATAACTTGGAATATGTTACACATTAATGCGGTATTTTTTATTATAAGTATTATTGTATACAATAATGCTTATTTTATTGCATAATTAATCTAGTATATATTGTTATTAGTATTTTCATTGCGGTCAATTACTTCGCCGGTATCAGGATTAACAGAAATTCCATTTACTTCAAGATGTTCATCAATCTGGATAACGAGGCACTGCTTTCCGTCAATTACACGGGTTTCTACAAGGTCGGTTTTATCAGGATTGATTTTGATTACAACATCGGGTGTCTTTACTTCAAATTTTCTTGAAGGTGTGATATTGTTAGCGGCAAGTTTTCCATTTTCTCCAGCAGCCATCTCAAAATGTTCTTCAAAGTCAGCAAGCTTTTCTTCTTTTACGCCGCTTTTTTCAAGAATTTCCTTAACTTCAGTCTTATCAAGCATTACAGGAGCACTTGAAACAGCTTTGTGTTCATCAATTATTTCATTGAGGTTGTCGTGAATATTTTTAACAGTTTCATAGTTACAATCATCACCAAGTGTTTCAGTTACTAATGTATTGAAGGTTTCTTTCTGTACATTGGCTGGAAGTGGAATTTCACAGCTAAGTACATATGTAAGAAATTCTGTTGGAAATCATCTATATCTTTACAGTGATACAGAATTTTTCATCATCAGAACTCCGATTATTAAAGGCTGGGAAAAGAAATGCTATGTCAGGATTGTCAACCATATGGCTTTGAACCTGATTGTGGAAGTCTTATCATTTTCAAAATATCCAAGCCCAGGTTAGAGAGAGTAACCGGACAGATACAGCATAAAATGTAGTTATACACTTCATCAGAAGCGTCTTCCATAGCAATATTATCTGCAGTCATACCCGGAACATCATATGCCTGATTGATTACAAGAATTAAGTAGTTGCCAGGATAATAATAGTTGGCGATTATTTTATCATATAATTCATTGAGTTTATTCTCGTCTTTTAATTCGCTGTCTCTTAGCTCAAGCAGAAATCGTGAGGCTGTTTATCGCCGTAGGCATCAAGAGTAAACTGCATATCAATAAGGTTACGTCCTGGTGTGCCAGAAAGACATTTTTTTAAATATATCTATATATTTATGGCGTTCTTCCTCAGGAAGATTGAGGAATGTTTCATTAATAGTTGTGACTTTGTTCTTCTCACCATCAACATAACATCCGCATAATTTAAGAATTCCACAGTCTTCTATATTGAATTGTGATTTGATTTCATTAATCTCTTTTCTTGTCATATTAATCCTCCATAAATGCCGGTGTATAGATAACGGCATACTAATTCAGTGCTTCTTATTGTATCATAATGCATTGAAAAATGTAATTAGTATTAGTTGAAATTTATCTAATTGAATATATAAAAAGTATATAAGTTTTAAAATATATATGTACAGTAAAAATATAGTGTGATATACTATAAATATATTAATTTGGTATAGATGTGAATACATTGTATAGTATATTTAATTTACATAGATTTTACATATAAGTTCGTTAAACTTTACATAACTACTATAATATAATGTCAGAAATTGCAAAACTATGAAGCAATTATTGAAATATATCAAGAATGAAGATATTAGATAGTTGTTTAATGTACAATAGAAAATAATAAGTAACAAAGATAAAGATATAAGTGTAAAAAAAATTTTTACACGCGAGGTTGTGTCTGTGCACACTAGACATAAGCTTGATATGTACAAAAATGTGTGCAGGAATGGAGATTAATATGAGAATAGGAATGTTGACAAGCGGTGGTGACTGTCAGGCACTTAATGCCGCTATGAGAGGTGTAGCTAAAAGTCTTTACAATAAAGTGGATGATGTTCAGATATATGGTTTTCTTGACGGGTACAGAGGACTTATTAATAATACATATAAGCTTATGGATATTAATGATTTTTCAGGGATATTAACTATAGGTGGAACCATACTTGGAACATCAAGAACACCATTTAAGAAGATTAATGAACCTGATGAGAATGGTAAGGACAAGGTTGAGGCAATGAAGCACACATATAAGGAGTTAGGGCTTGATTGTCTTGTAATATTGGGAGGTAATGGTACACATAAGACAGCCAATCTTTTATATAAAGAAGGACTTAATGTTGTAACACTTCCTAAGACGATTGATAATGATCTGGTTGGGACAGATGTAAGCTTTGGTTTCCAGTCAGCAGTTGATATAGCAACGAATACCATAGATTGTATACATACAACTGCGGCATCACACAGCCGGGTATTTATAGTTGAACTTATGGGACATAAGACAGGCTGGCTTACGCTGCATGCGGGCATAGCAGGTGGATCTGATGTAATACTTATACCAGAGATACCATACGATTTAGATAAGGTTGTAGAAGCAATTAATAAAAGAATTAATGATAAAAAGCATTTTACAATTCTTGCAGTTGCAGAAGGTATAATATCCAAAGAGGAAATGTTATATAGTAAGAAAGAACTTAAAGAAGTAAGAAAGAAGGAGCATTATCCATCAGCAGCATACAGAATTGGTGCAGGTATTATGGATAGAACAGGTCAGGAAGTAAGGGTTACTGTACCAGGTCATGTACAAAGAGGTGGAAGCCTTGTGCTTATGACAGGGTATTAGCTTCAAGGTTAGGAGCTAAAGCAGCAGAACTTATAATAAATAAAGAATATGGATATATGGTATGTGTCCGCAATAATCAGATAGATAAGATTGAATTAAATAAAGTTGCGGGCAGATTAAAGACTGTAGATCCACAGGCGGGAATAATTACAGAAGCAAAGGCGATGGGAATATGTTTTGGAGACTAGGATTTTGGAAGAAAGATAAAGAGGCTCATATGACTATTAATAATGATAACAATAAAGAAGTTAATAATAAGAAGAATATCAGTGATAATAAAGAGATGAATCAACCAGAGTTTAAAGAGATTAATTCAGATAACGCATATATTAATAAAGATGTATATCAGGCAGAGGTTAAGAATAATACTTCAGCCGATGAGGTTAAGAGTAATGTTTTAGTTGGTGAGATAAATGGCAGTGCTTTATTCGGAGATATTAAGAGCAACGCTTCAGGTGCTGATGTACCAAAGCCATATTTTGCTAACCGAGAGTTGTCTTGGCTTAAGTTCAATGAGAGAGTAATTGATGAGGCTGCGGATTTAAAAGTGCCTTTATGTGAGAGATTAACATTTGTATCTATATTTAATAGTAATCTTGATGAATTCTATATGGTAAGAGTTGGTTCATTATATGACCAGATGTTGCTTGCTAAGGGAAATAAGCACGATAAGAATGCAGGATTTGATAATAAGACACTTATGACAGCAAGAGAGCAGCTTGATGCTGTCTTTAGTGAGACAAGGGAATTACTGCATAAGAAAGATAAGATATATCAGCAGCTTATGTATAGATTTGAGGAGCAGGGAGTAAAGCTTATAAGTTTTAATGATGTTGAATATTCAGATGCTGTATATTTAGAGGAATATTTTAATAATTCAATTCTTCCTATATTATCACCACAGGTTATAAGCAAGAAGAATCCATTTCCATTTCTTAAGAATAAAGAAATATATGCAGTGGCACTTCTTGGTTCAAAGAACAATGACAAGATAGGTGTTGTTCCGTGCAGTAATGGCGTATTTGACAGACTTATTCCAATACCATCAGACAGTCATAAGTATATGCTTATTGAAGAACTTATACTGCATTTTCTTCCAAAGATATTTAAGAAATATAGTGTTAAGAGCAAGTCTTTGATTAGAATTATAAGAAATGCAGATATAGATATGGACGAAGCATTCTATGATGAAGAGATGGATTACAGGGATACTATGGAACAGCTAATTAAGGAAAGAAGGAAGCTGTGTCCTGTAAAGCTTGAATATTCAAGAGTGCTTGATGATAAAGTAATATCTGCTTTATGTAAGGAACTTAAGCTTGATAAGAAGCAGGTATTTTATTCTGAGTCACCTCTTGAGATGTCATTTATATCAAAGATACAGGATGACTTAAGAAGCAGGAGAGAATTGTTCTATGAAAGACGTGTACCACAGAATTCAAGTAATATTGATATTAAACAGCCGCTTATAGACCAGCTTGCAAAGAAGGATTTATTGCTCAGTTATCCATATGAGAGTATGCATCCATTAATAAGGCTTCTTAATGAAGCAGGAGGTGATGACAGGTTCTGTCAATTAAGATGACATTATACCGTGTTGCCAAGAATTCGCAGATAGTAGAGGCACTTATTGATGCGGCTGAGAATGGCAAGGAGGTTGTTGTACTTGTTGAACTGAGGGCAAGATTTGATGAGGAGAATAATATTGAATGGTCACGCAGGCTTGAAGAAGCAGGCTGTAAGATTATATACGGAATAGACCATATCAAGGTTCATTCAAAGCTTTGTCTTATAACATATAAAGACGGAGAAGATTTTCGTTATATAACACATATTGGAACAGGTAATTTTAACGAAAAACTGCCAAATTATATACAGATCTTGCTTTATTTACTTCAAGTGAAGCTATTGCCAAGGAGACAGCAGATGTATTCAATAATCTCGGACTTGGAGATGTTGTTGACAATACAGAGCATTTGCTCGTTGCACCTAAGTGCTTACAGAATAAAATCCTTTCATTAATTGATGAGCAGATTGCTATTGCAAAAGAAGGAAAGGAAGCTTATATAGGAATAAAGATTAATTCGCTCACAGATAAGGTTATAATAGAGAAGCTTGTTGAGGCATCTATGAGCGGGGTAAAGATTGATATGATTATAAGAGGGATTAGCTGTATGGTTGCAGGAATAACCGGATATACAGATAACATTACAATCACAAGTATTGTTGGTAGATTTCTTGAGCACTCAAGAATATATATATTCGGAAAGGGTGCAGATATGAAGATGTATATTTCCTCAGCAGATTTTATGACACGTAATACTCTTAAGAGGGTCGAAGTTGCTGGACCGGTATATGATGAAGTATTAAAGAGCGTATATTACATATGTTTAATATAATGCTTAAAGATAATGTTAAAGCAAGAATTATGGGAAGTGACGGCAACTATTACCATAAAGGTATTAAAGAAGGTGAAGAGTCGATTAACTCACAGGAATACTTTTATGATGAAGCGATAAAGGCATCAAGGTAATATGTGAGATTAATCAATAAAGAATATATAAAGTTATTAAGTTTTTCGATTTTTCGTATTAAGACTTGCTGTAATGCTTGAATTTGCTTATATGAATACTGTATAATGTGCGTGGTAAGATAGTTTAATAATTAATAATTTCTAACAAACGGACTGTTAGGATAAAATCAGGCATGGAGGATTGACAGTAATGAAGCCGGGTAAGTTTTTTCATAATTTTTTTGGACATTTGCATACTATTAATACGCATAAGCTAGAGGTTATGAAGAATTGTTTTCGTGTGGGTCTGTATAAGCAGGGACTATTGCACGACTTATCCAAATATAGCTTTTCAGAGTTTATTCCAGGTGTAAAGTATTATCAGGATGGTAACAGAAGTCCGAATAATGCACAGAGGGAAGCAGAGGGCTGTTCAACAGCGTGGCTTCATCATAAAGGAAGAAATAAGCACCACTATGAATACTGGATAGATTATCCAGCTAAAGGTGGTGATGGAAGTCTTATAGGAATGGAAATGCCTGTTAATTATGTTATTGAAATGTTTTGTGACAGGGTAGCTGCAAGTAAGATATATAATAAAGATAAGTATACAGATGCAGATTCTTTGAATTATTTTAAGAGAGGAATGGATCATTATATAATTAATCCTAATACTAAGAAATTATTGTATTCATTACTTGTTATGTTGTCAGAGAAAGGTGAAGATTATACATTTGCTTATATTAGAAGGAATATACTGCATAATGGATAATTGTGCTGTTGATAAAGCATTTTACAAGCGAATAGCAGGAAGGAACTTATAATAACTAATGGGTATTGAAGATTTTTTAAAACAGGAAGAACAGAGATTTATACGAGAAAATCTTATGTCAGATGAAGTTTTTGATTTTATAAGAGAGAATACAATGCCATTTAATGAACTTATGGCTTATTACAGATGTGCAATTATGGAAGTTGAGACTAAGTTCAAGGTTCTTAATGAGCAGTTTTCTTTACAGTATGACCGTAATCCTATAGAGACTATTAAGACAAGAATAAAGTCAACAGAAGGAATTATCAAGAAAGCTAACAAGAAGAATATTCCATTTACAATGGAATCTATTGAGCAGAATATAAGGGATATTGCAGGAATAAGAGTAATATGCTCATTTACAGAGGACATATATATGCTTGCTGATTGTCTTTTACAGCAGGACGATATAATACTTATCGAGAAAAAGGACTATATCAAGAATCCTAAAGAGAGTGGTTATAGAAGTCTTCATCTTATTATTGAGATACCGATATTCTTACAGAATGAGAAACGAAGAATGAAGGTTGAAGTTCAGCTTAGGACTATTGCTATGGATTTTTGGGCAAGTGTTGAGCATAAGCTAAGATATAAGAAGAATATTCCAGACAGCGAAGCTGAAATACTTGCATTGGAATTATCAGATTGTGCTAACCAGCTTGCACAGTTAGATGATAAAATGGAACAGATTAAGAAACGAATTGTTGAGGCTGAGAAAGAATCAGCACCTAAGGGTGACAGGAAAAGACCTCTGCCAACAATTGGTGGGATGTTGATTAAGAATAGGATTAATGGATTGATTAAATAATTAGTGGTAGTATTATTATACGATTATATTTAAAATCTCCATATATATAATGACCATTATACTTATTATTGGTAAGTATAATGGTCATTTTTTATATTTAGCTTATAAGGAATTGCGGATTAATATATTAATAATTAGAAGAAAAAGTAATTATTAAAAATATTTATTTATGGAAAACATCAATTACATATATAAAATACCAACTATAATAGTTAGATTATCAATCATAACAATTATAGGTCGGTATTTGATTACAATCCATTTTATTGGAATTTAGTACCGATTATAATATTATATAAGTATGTCACTGATAAGTAAGATATTAAGATATAGCCCTTTCCAGCTTATCAAAGTAGTCTTTTAAATTAATAACAGGCTGTGGCTTAGCATATTTGTAACCCTGAATATAATCAAAGCCTTTATCTATGCTGTAAGATGCCTGTTCTTCATTTTCAACGCCTTCAATTAATAATACAAATCCCTGTTCCTTGAATACGCTTGTAAGGTGAGATACAATATCCGATACAGCGGAGTTATCAAGAGATTTGTAAAGCAGTGTTTTATCGAACTTGATTGTGTTAAATGGACAGCCAATTATTCTTTCAAGGTTAGAGTATCCAGTTCCGAAGTCATCAAGATAGAACTTGATACCTGACTCATTAAGCTTTTCCATATTGTGAATAACCATATTGAAATCATCAAACATAGCACTTTCTGTAAGTTCAAGACGGATATGTTCTGGCATAATATTATTGGAATTAATTATAGCCATAAGTTCATCAAAAAGATTACGATTAGATAATTCTGATGATGAACAATTGATAGTTATTGCATCAAAGTCATATTTCTTCTCAAATTCAGCTACAATCTTACATACCTTGTTAAGAATTATTCGCGTTAAGTATGAATACAGTTATTCTTCTCAGCAATAGGTATGAACTTATCCGGATATATGATTGTTCCATCAAGTGAGAGGCGCATAAGTGCCTCGGCTGTTCTAAAGCTGTTGTTATTAACACTGAATATAGGCTGTGCATAGCATAGTACACGTTCGTCATCAAGGTCATTCTTATTGCGGATATCAAGAAGAAGCTGTTCAATCTTGTATGCCTCGTGAAATTCCTTGTAATCCTTATCTGTAGCAAGATAACACTGATTGCCCGGTTCATTGGCAATTTTATTAAAAAGGTAGGCTGACATTGAGCTTAACTTATGTGTTGATGATACAACAGGATTGCTCTGGATAGCAGCTATTCTGTAGTTAATTGTGTAAGATGAAGCAGTCATATAATCAATTATTGCCATCTCTACATTATTGAGAAACTGCTTTATTTTGTTTTCATCCTTGATATATAAAATCATAGCAAATTCATCATTGGTAAACCGGTAAATATGAACCATATGATGAAGCTTTTCAATTCGTCTGCATACATTAGCGGCTGTTTCTTCAACTTTTTCATTATGAATAGCATAATTTACATTTTTAAGCTGAGGAAAGTTTAAGGTATACAACAAGAAATTTACGTTTCATTGATACACTGTCTGTAAATCTTGCTTCAAAGGAGTGCATATTCTGACAGCCAATAAGTTCATCATATGGATTGCTGTGAAATAATATATAATATAATTTAAAAAACCTAAAACTCCAAAGTCACCTTAA
>ENA-OQAS01000891-OQAS01000891.1-human-gut-metagenome-genome-assembly--contig:-NODE-891-length-14962-cov-1.573509_pt1 | contig 14962 bp, 29 predicted proteins | sample MGYA00242733_ERZ504523 | MGnify/ENA primary metagenome ERZ504523 (study PRJEB26092, sample SAMD00036239) | human gut metagenome | host: Homo sapiens | study: EMG produced TPA metagenomics assembly of... | reverse complement strand
TTCGAATAGTATTTTATATATTTAATTTTTCAATAGAATTTTATATAACAATATTAAAAAGTGGCTTGATAAATATAAAGAAGTGTAGTATAGTCAACTTATAAAGTAATACGTAAATAAAATTATAGGAAGGAAGGAGTATAAGATATGATTTTGTACCATGGAAGCAGAGAAATTGTAAAATATCCAGAAATTCGAAAAGCACAATATCATAAAGATTTTTATTTTGGATTTTATTGTACAAAACTTCCGAATCAGGCAAAGCGTTGGGCAAGCCGTTATGGGATGAAGGGATATTTAAATTCTTATGAATATACACCAAATTATGAATTAAAATATCTTATATTTGAGGAGATGTCGGAAGAATGGTTAGATTTTATTGTAGCGTGTAGAAGTGGGAAACCACATACATACGATATCGTAGAAGGACCAATGGCAGATGATACCATTTACAATTATATTCAGAATTATATTGATGGGAAAATTTCTAGAGCAGCGTTTTGGGAGTTGGCTAAATTTAATCATCCAACACATCAGATTAGCTTTCATACAATATCTGCATTGGATACATTGAAGTATATAGGAAGTGAGGTTGTAGATGGCAGCGAAAATAATAACGCATTATTTTATACATGTAGTCTGATTGAATATATAGGACGGACAAAGAAAGAAACCAGATGTAAAATAGTGGAAGATCTAGGGAAAGATACAATTCAAAGAATTTATAATTATTCAGATGTATTCCATTGTGAGCCGATTGAGAAGGTAGCAATGGAATTCATTGAAGAATATCGGATACAAGATGGAAATTACGATAATGTTGGAAGTTGCAGATACAAAGTGCCAGATTACTGGGACATTGGAGAAGTGTATGAGCGATTGATCGAGGATTGTTATACAGATAATGAAATAATGAAAGGAATTTGGGAAGTATATCATTCATGGATTGATGCAGTGATTTCGGATTATAATACGGATTTTTATTATCAATCACGAGATTATATAGCAGCATGCTATAAGGAAGGAGAAGTATTATAAGATGGCAAAGGGAGTCAAAGTTCAGGTATGGGGAGATTATGCACTCTTTAGCAGGCCAGAGATGAAGGTTGAACGATGCTCATATGATGTTATGACCCCATCTGCTGCAAGAGGATTTTAGAAGCGATTTACTGGCATCCAGGACTTCGATGGATCATTGATAAGATTTATGTAAGAAATCCAATTCGATTTACCAGTGTACGACGTAACGAAGTAAAAGTAAAATATCTGCAAGTAACGCCTTACAAGTATACAATGGCGGAAAGAAACAACTCTATTTAAATACAAAGGAAGAAATTGTACAAAGAGCATCTTTGGTTTTATGTGATGTATCATATGTGATTGAGGCACATTTTGAAATGACGGAAAAAGCGAATGCTTCAGATAATCCAGGGAAATTTAAAGATATCATGATGAGACGCTTGAAAAGAGGTCAATGCTATCACATGCCATATTTTGGCTGTAGAGAATTTCCAGCACAATTTTGTTTATGTGAAGAAGATGAAATACATACAATTTATGACAAAGTATCAGAAAAAGATTTAGGATTTATGTTATATGATATGGATTATAGTGACAGCAATCATATAGAACCAATGTTTTTAGAGCAGTTATGAAGAGAGGAGTTTTAGATCTTAGAGATTGTGAGGTGATTCGGTGATATTGCAATCATTAGTACGCTATTACGAAGATCTTCTTCAACAAAATGACAAAAAACCAATGGATGAAAGAATACCTAAATTAGGTTGGTGTCTGGCCAGAGTATCTTATATGATTGAGTTGAAAGAAGATGGAACGGTAAAGCAGATTATCTCATTAAAGACAGAAGCATTAAAACCACAGATTCTGTGCGTGCCAGAAATGTTTTCAAGAAGTGGAAAAATGTCCACCTGCATATTTTTTATGTGATAATGCAAAATATTTAATGGGAATTAATATAGAAGGAACAAATTCTGATATAAAAGACCGCTTTGAAGATTCTAGGAAAAAACATTTAGAGATTTTAAAGGATGCAGAAGTATACTTGCAAAGGCTATCTGCAAATATTTGAAAAATGGGATCCAGAAAAAGCAAAAGACAATCCAAAAGTGCAGGAGCGTTGGGAAGAATTAAATGATGGCGGAAATATTATTTTTGGAATGCGAGATCATTATGCACAAGATGATGAAGAAATACAAAAAACATGGGAAGATTATCAAGAACGAATAAAAGAAGGACAAATAGGTAAATGTCTTGTTACAGGAAAAGAAACAGAAATTGCACGTATACATAGAGGAATAAAAGGTGTTCCAGGAGCACAATCAAGTGGTGCAGCATTAGTTTCGTTTAACGCTACAGCATTTGAATCTTATGGAAAAGAACAGAGTTATAATGCTCCAGTTGGAAAATATGCGGAGTTTGCGTATACAACAGCATTGAATTATCTTCTGAATAAAAAAGAATATACACTCCGATTGGGAGATTCTATGATTGTTTATTGGGCAGAATCTGCACAAGAAACATATCAAAGAACTTTTTTACGTTAATCAATCCACAACCAGATAATCAGGATGAGTTAAAGAAGGTATTTGGAAATCTTGAGAAAAATATATGGATAGACACAGAAGATATACAAATAAATCCAGATCAAAATTTTATATTCTTGGTTTAGCACCAAATGCGGCAAGATTATCTGTCCGATTTTTCTACCAAAATACATTTGGAGAAAATTCTTAATAATATTCAAAAACATTACAAGCGAATGGAAGTTATACAACCTGCATGGGAAGATAGAATTTATTTAGGAATTGAGGCAATGTTATTAGAGACGGTAAGTTCAAAAGCCAAAAATGAAAAACAGTTTTCTAATATGATAACAATGACGCTAAAAGCAATATTGGCAAATGATCGTTATCCTGTGAGTTTATATATCAGTACAGTGTTGAGAGTTCGTTCAGAACAAGGAAAAGTAACAAGTGGAAGAGCAGCGATTATAAAAGCTGTATTAATAAAGAATTATAAATGGAAAGAAGGAGAAGAATATATGGCATTAAATCAGGAAAGTGAAGATCAGGCATATGTATTAGGAAGATTATTTGCGGTGTTGGAATCTATTCAGCAGGATGCTAATCCGGGAATTAATACAACAATTAGGGATCGTTATTTTAATTCTGCATGTGCTACGCCTGCATTGGTATTCCCTATTTTAATTAAACTAAAAAATAGTCATACTAAAAAATTAGAAAGAGAACATCCAGAAAAGAAAAAGTGGTATGAAATAAGTTTGACAGAAATTATAGGGAAAATTGAAATGACAAAAGATGGTTTTCCAAAGCAATTACCATTAGAAGAGCAAGGAAAATTTATATTAGGTTATTATCATCAGATGCAAAAAAGTATGAAAAAAGGAGGATAAATAAATGGGAGAACCAATTAAAAACAGATATGAATTTGTAGTACTATTTGATGTGGAAAATGGAAATCCAAATGGAGATCCGGATGCGGGGAATATGCCAAGAATTGATCCGGAAAGTGGACTTGGATTAGTTACAGATGTTTGTTTAAAACGCAAGATTCGTAATTATGTTGAATGGTAAAAGAAGATTCAAAGGGATATGAAATTTATATTAAAGAGGATGTTCCATTAAATCGAAGTGATCGAAAGCATATGAAGTATTGGTATTGAGGAAACAGACGATAAAAAAATTAAAGAGGCCGTGAAAAAATTAAAGAAAACAGATCCAGATGTTGATATTAAATTAAGAGACTATATGTGTGATAACTTTTATGATATCAGGACATTTGGAGCAGTTATGACGACATTTGTAAAAGCTGCACTAAATTGTGGACAGGTACGAGGACCTGTTCAAATTGGATTTGCACGAAGTATTGATCCGATTATCAGTCAGGAAGTAACAATTACAAGAGTTGCAATTACAACAGAAAAAGATGCAGAGAAGAAGAATACAGAAATGGGAAGAAAGTGTATTGTGCCATATGGTTTATATCGTGCAGAAGGATACATTTCAGCGAATCTTGCAAGAAAGGTGACAGGTTTTTCAGAAGATGATTTGGAACTTTTATGGGAAGCTATTATTAATATGTTTGAAAATGATCATTCCGCTGCAAGAGGAAAAATGGCAGTTCGAGAATTAATAGTATTTAAACATAGTAAAGAATTAGGGGATTGTCCTGCATATAAGCTGTTTGATTCTGTAGAAGTAATGAAAAAGGATAATGTCGAATATCCAAGAAAATATCAGGATTATGAAGTTCATATCAATAGAGAAAATATTCCTGATTCGGTGGAAGTGAAACAGATGATTTAAATAAAAAATGGTGTTGAAGGAAACAAATTGTGCATATTTGAGTAAAAAAGGGATGATTACATGGAATATACCGAAGAAGAATATTTAATGATATCGGGAATACAACATTTTAAGTTTTGCAGGAGGCAGTGGGCGTTAATTCATATTGAACAACAATGGGAAGAAAATGTACATACAGTTGTAGGTGAACTAATGCATAAGAAAGCGCATGATCCATATCTTAAAGAAAAAGAAAGACACATTGATCGTCCGGGCACTGCCAGTTTCTTCACGGACATTAGGTATTAGTGGAGAATGTGATATTGTGGAATTCCATAAATGTGAAGATGGCGTTAAACTATTTGGGCATCGAGACTTATATTCTATATATCCAGTAGAATATAAAAAGGAAAACCCAAGAAGTCAAATGAAGATATACTTCAGTTGACAGCCCAGACGATGTGTTTGGAGGAGATGTTTTCAACAAGGATTGAAGAAGGAGCTATTTTTTATGGAGAAACCAGACGGAGAGAACAAGTGTATTTTTCATCAGAACTAAGAGAAGAAGTTGAGAATATGTTTTCGGAGATGCATGAATATTATAAGAAAAATTATACTCCTAAAGTAAAAAAGACAAAGGCATGCCAATCTTGCTCATTAAAAAATCTTTGTCTTCCTAAATTAGAGAAAACAGTTTCCGTGAAAAAATATATGTCACAGATATTTGAGGAGGACAGGAAATGAAAAAATTATTAAATACTTTATATGTAATGTCCGAAAATGGATATTTGGGATTAGATGGAGAAACAATTGTTATTTATGATGGAGAAAAAGAAGTTGGTAAGGTGCCATTACACAATTTAGAAGGAATCGTTTCTTTTGGATACAGAGGGACAAGCCCTGCACTTATGGTGCATGTGCTGATCGGAATATTTCTCTTTGTTATTTAACGCCACAGGGAAAATTTTTAGCACGAGTAACTGGAAAAACACGTGGAAATGTCATTTTGAGAGATCGTCAATATACAAGTAGTAAAGACGAAAAACGTAGCTTGGAAATTTCGAAAAATTGCATTTCTGGAAAAGTATATAATGCAAGGTGGGTTTTAGAACGCGCAATCAGAGATCATGCAATGCAAATTGATAAGGAACGGGTAAAAGTGGCATCACTACAATTAAAAACATTTTTACAATATATACAAAATGCAGAATCTAAGGAACAACTTAGGGGATATGAAGGAGAAGCGGCAAGTATTTATTTAGTGTTTTGATGAGCTTATTTTACAGCAGAAAAAAGATTTTTCTTTCCAATGGCAGAAGTAAAAGGCCGCCGATGGATAATGTGAATGCAATGTTGTCTTTTGTTTATACACTATTAACAAATCAGATTACGTCTGCATTGGAGTCTGTTGGATTGGATCCTTGCGTTGGATATTTACACACAGAACGTCCTGGAAGAGCATCCTTGGCATCAGATTTGATTGAAGAATTTCGTGCAGTTTATGCAGATCGATTTGTATTATCGTTGATTAATAAAAAAAATTGTAAATAAAAAGAATTTTACTAAAAAGGAAAATGGTGCAGTTTTAATGGATGATGATTCAAGAAAAAAAGTTGCTGATGGAATGGCAAAATAAGAAAAAAGAAGTAATCACACATCCATTCTTAAAGGAAAAAGGTAGAATGGGGAATGGTTCCTTATGTTCAGGCTATGTTATTGGCGAGATATTTAAGAGGAGATTTAGATGGTTATCCAGCATTTTTGTGGAAATGAGGTGATAAAATCAAATGTTAGTATTAATTACCTATGATGTAAATACAGAAACAGCAGCAGGGAAAAAGAGACTGAGAAAAGTGGCAAAGCAATGTGAAAATTATGGAAGGCGAGTACAAAATTCTGTATTTGAATGCATTGTTGATAATGCACAGTGTGTGATGCTAAAAGCACTCTTAAATGATATCATAGATGAAAATGTGGATAGCTTGCGTTTATATTATTTAGGGAATAAATATCAGACTAAAGTAGAACATTTTGGTGTAGATAGAGGAATACAAGTTGATCAACCATTGATTTTATAGTGATGCGAGGATATAGCAAACATAAAAAGAGTGGGAGATTCGCACTTAAAATATGAAGTAAAAATAAATTTGTATCTAAAAATAAATAGTATTTGAATGATTTGTAGATATAAGATAAAATTTATTAGTGATATTGAACAAAAAATTAGAAAATTATTGGTTAATATTGCTGTCGCTCCCTTTGTGGGAGTGTGGATTGAAATAATTTTAAGATATAATCCGACCAATTCCCCACTTGTCGATCCCTTCGTAAGAATGCAGATTCAATTATATTTTACTTGGTGTGGGTTATATTAATATTTATAAATTGTCATCAATATTGTAGTAACGATAAGCGGATATACATACAATGGAAGCACAAGAAAGGAAGAAATCAATGAAACGATGTAAAATTACCGCAGTACGGAAAACAGAATATAAAGATCTAATGGAAAAGTATGAAAATCCAATCCAGCATGCCTGCGATATAGAAGAAGGACAAGTGTTTATCACAGAAGGATGGAAACGACCAGAAGGATTTTGTGAAAGTGCATGGGAGAGTATTTCACCATTTGTTATGACATTAGCATATGGAGGCAGTGATATTTATGAAGGCTGGATGAAAAACAAAAACTCAGCGATGATCAGTTGCAATGACGGGTTTAGACCGGTAAGTTTTTACATTGAAGTGTTAGACGATAAAATATATTGACGAGGAGATATGACAGTGCTGGTTTATTCGGAACATCCATATTACGACAGGAAAGAGATCAGCATTGAAGATCTAAAACAACAGAAGCTGATCAGTCTCAATGAAAAATATTTTATTTACCATAGTCTGAATCAAAGATGTCAGGATTTCGGATTTTCACCGGATATTGTGATTCATACAATGGAAAGTTCCCTGATCTATCGTTTCTGTCAACAAAAAATGGGAATTGGAATTGATGCAGATATCCATCACGATCCGAAGTTATTAGAGTCATTGCACAAAATATCGATCAAAGATGCCATTCCATGGAAGATTTCGCTGGTATATAAAAAAGGAAGAAATCATCAGTCAATTAAAAAACTCTGCAAAGGCATCAACAAAATGTTGATAGGTACTGCCATTCGTTTGATAGATGGCAGTCTTTTTTCTGTTATTGTAAATATAACGAAGTAAGCAGAAAGGATAAAACAGATGAAACGAAAATTTCCACATTTATGCAGTCCGATCACAGTTGGACGAGTAACATTTAAAAATCGTATATTTTCCGCACCAATGGGTGGAACAGATACAAATGATGGCTGCATCGGACCAAAATCCACAGCATTTTATGAATTAAGAGGAAAGGGTGTAGCAGGAGCAGTTACAGTCAGTGAGTGTATGGTACATCCAAAGACAGACGGTTCCCATGCATATCATTTAGACACAACAATCCTAAATTCCTTAGCATCCGCAACTTATACAACAGATGCAATCCGAAGACATGGAGCGATCGCGAGTCTTGAATTGTCTCATTCTGGAATGTATGCAGGAACTTATATGACAGATAAGAGCAAACAAAAATCCATGCATCAATGGGGATCAGATGATACTGTAAGACCAGATGGAGTAAAGGTAAAAGCATTGACAGAAGATATGATCAAGGAAATCGTAGAAGCTTATGGACAGCAGTCCTTGCAAAAAGAGCAGGATTTTAGATGTTAATGATCCATGGTGGTCATGGATGGTTGATCAATCAGTTTTTATCTCCATATTTTAATCATAGACAAGATGTCTATGGAGGAAGTCTTGAAAACCGCTGCGCCTTGCGATTGAGGTTTTAAAATCTGTAAGAGAAGCAGTTGGAGAAGGATTTCCAATTGAATTTCGTATGAGTGGTTCCGAACTATTTGAAAGAGGTTATGATCTTTCAGAAGGAGTGAAAATCGCACAGATGATTGAGCCATATGTGGCAGTGATCGGAGATGCATCGAAAGTTTCTACGATTACAAATGCTGTGTATGAAGAGTATCATGTGGCGTTAGATATCTAGAGAAATTAAAGACTTAATGGAAAAGTATGAAATCCTATGGAGCATGTTTGTGATATAGAAGAGGGGCAAGTATTTATTGTAGAAGGAATATGGTACTATTGATTATAAATATGGGGTTAGATGTTAAATTAATATGGGACAGATTATAATACAACATTGAGAAACAAGGAAAGGCGGAGGCACTTATGGCAGAACAGGTTAGAAGGACAAAATGAGATGGTGCGGCAATCCAGATTTGTAATTATGAGAATGTACAATAATTTTCATTTGACTTTTTCAAAAAATCAAAATATAATAAAAAACGAACGAGTAGCAAACGAGCGTAAATCCAGTTTTTGCTACTCGTTTTTCTATTTTTACAATCATAAAATGTCATTAAAAAGTGTGTAGCCAATCAGCGTAAGTCCAGCTTATTCTGATAAACTACATTCTTTTTATGCAAAAAAGGAGGAAAAATTAAAAATGGCAGAAAGTAACAAGATGAAGGATATGCCAGTCAATAAGCTCATGATCCAGATGGGAATTCCAATGATCTTATCAATGGCATTGCAGGCAGTCTACAATATTGTAGATAGTGCTTTTGTAGGTAACATGAGAGCAGGAAGCGAGGCAGCCCTAAATGCCTTGACGCTTGTATTTCCAGTTCAGATGCTGATGGTTGCGGTAGGGATTGGAACAGGAGTAGGAACCAATGCGCTTCTTGCAAGAACACTCGGACAGGGAAATCATAAAAAAGCAGGTAAGGTTGCTGGAAACAGTTTGTTTTTAGGCGGGATCATTTATGTGGTCTGTTTGCTCTTTGGAATTTTTGGAGTTAAAACATACATTTCATCACAGACGGTTGATCCGCAAGTAATCTCTATGGGAACAAGTTATCTTAGGATATGCTGTATCATTTCCATGGGAATCATTTTCTTTTCTCTATTTGAAAAGTTGTTACAGGCAACAGGCGTTCGCTCTATTCAACAATCGGTCAGGTTGTGGGAGCAGTGGTAAATATCATCCTTGATCCGATCATGATCTATGGGATTGGACCTGTTCCGGAAATGGGGGTTCAAGGTGCAGCTTATGCAACAGTCATCGGACAGGTAGTATCCGCAGTGTTATTGTTTATCTTTCATATAAAATTAAACAAAGAATTTGAGCATGGAGCAAAGTATATGAAGCCAGATGCTGGAATTATCAAAGAAATATATGCAATCGGACTTCCAGCGATCATTGCACAGGCATTGATGTCAATTATGGTATATGTAATGAACCTTATTTTGAAATTCAGCTTCCGTCTCAGACAGCCTACGGATTGTTTTATAAAGTACAGCAGTTTGTTTTATTCTTAGCATTTGGACTAAGGGATGCGATTACACCGATTATAGCATTTGCTTATGGGATGGGAAGTAAAAAGAGGATAAAAGATGGAATCAAATATGGATTGATGTACACGAGCGTATTGATGATCTTTGGAATTTTGATCACAGAAATATTCCCAAGTTCTTTTGCAACATTATTTAATGCAGGAAGTTCCAGAGAATATTTTATCGGAGCAATGAGAATTATTTCAATTAGTTTTATTTTCGCAGGAATCAATGTAGCATATCAGGGAATATATCAAGCATTGGATGGTGGTATGGAATCACTGATTATTTCACTTCTCAGACAACTTGTGATCATATTACCTCTGGCAGGAATCTTTTCAATTGTTGTAAGAAAAGGACGAGCAGGGGTATCTTTGATCTGGTGGGCATTCCCAATTACAGAACTTGTAGCATGTCTAATCGGATTTGCCTTTTTAAAGAAAATCCAAAAATAAAAGTAGAGCGATTAACACATTAAGGAGGAAGGTATTATGGCAAAAAGAATCATTACAATCAGCAGAGAATTTGGAAGCGGTGGACGATTTATCGGAGAAGAAGTAGCAAAACAGCTTGGAATTGCTTATTATAGTGAAAATATTATAGATCAGATTGCACAACAGTCAGGATTATCACCAGAATATATCGAAGAAAATGCAGAATTATCCCCAAAGAAAGGATTTTTTGCCTATGCATTTTCGGGTCGTGATATTACAGGGAAATCCGTGGACGATATGCTGTATGAGGCACAGAGAAAGGTAATCTTGGAAATTGCAGAAAAAGAACCATGTGTAATGATTGGGAGAAATACTGATTTTATACTGAAGGATAGAGATGATGTGTTAAATGTGTTTATACATGGAGACATGCCAGAGAAGATCAAACGTATTTGTAAATTATATGATGTTACAGAAGATGGGGCGATAAAACTGATTAAGGATACAGATAAAAGACGAAAGGATAAATTATAATTTTTATACAGAACAAAAATGGGGAATGGCAAGTAATTATACATTGTCATTAAACAGTTCGCAGTTGGGATATGCAAGGTGTGAGAAGATGATCATGGGTTGTGTGGATATTTGTTAGATTATAGGAATTTTTCTTATTATCTCATATAGGAAATATTTTTTGAATCTGATATACTAAAACTATAAGGAGGAATATAAAAATGGAATTTCAAACGATGGGAACAAATTGAGCATACTTTTTGATGGAGGTCAATTTGCACAGATTTCAAGATTGACAAGGAAGGTTATGGTTCCATTTTTGTATCTGGCGATTAAGAGCTTTATTGGAGTAAAGGAGCGACTTTAAGTAAATTTATGTGGTGCAGTGAAGAAAGTATAAAGCCATATTTTATAAAAGCAGGAAAAAATCTGCGGTATAAAATCTATATCGACAGATGATGGACAGTTTGGAAGATAAAGAATTTCCAAAGCTGTCACAAGAGGTTCAAAGAACCATTTTCTTTGAGTTTGGAAGTGTCGAGGAACATTATAAATATCGTGATGCTGTAAAGAAGGCGTATCCGTACAGGAAAGTTGATGAGAATAGTTAGCGAACACTAATGAAAGGGAGAAAAGAAGAATGAATGAAAAAGCAAATTATGGAAACTGGGTACCTGAAAAGCATTGTATATGTTATTTGGAGCAGTAATTGTTTTAGGTGTTATTGCGGTAGCAGTACAAGTAGCTTTAAGTGAAATGGTCATTGCAATTATAGTAGGCGTATTATGCATTTTGACTCTGGTAATGGCAATTTATATGCTGATCTGTCATGAAGCATTCGCATTTGGAAAAGGAAATATGATGGCAGGAGTACATGAACATCTGATTAAACATCTTGATTGGGATGGTGAAGGGAAACTTCTAGACATCGGATGCGGAGCAGCAGCACTTACTGTTCATTGCGCCAAAGCATTTCCAAAGGCACAGATCACAGCGATGGATTACTGGGGTGTGGAATGGAATTATGCAAAAGAGCAGTGCGAGAAAAATGCAAAGATTGAAGGAATTTCAGAAGTTCACTACATAGGAAATCTGGAAAAGAAGCTAGACTTATTCCGGGATTTGTAACAACACCATGGATGATCAGCGGGATGGGAATTATTTATGGGAAAAAATAGGACACAGTCAGGAAATTGTGATAAAATATAAGAAATTAATTAACAGGTTGAAAGAGGCTTCGGTATGCTGCAAAAGAAGGGGGCAAATCCAGTTTAATAAAATTGGAAATTGCGAGAAAGGAGAAAAGTATGCTTACAATATTAAACTCAGAAAGCTTATGGATTGGAACAGACATGATACAATTTAATGCAATCAGGGATATCTTGGATCGGGAAAAGATTAAGTACAAATACAAACATACAATCACTTAGGAGAATGGGCAGGATCAGGAACACTTCGTGGAAACTTTGGAAGTGTGGGGAATCCTACATCACAGTCCATACAGTATGAAATTTTTGTGGCGAGAAAAGACTTAGAAAAAGCACAGGCTGTAATGTGGAATTTGCTTAGATAAAGTAGATACATGATGATAATGAAGAAAGGAAAGATACTGTATATTACTAAAGTGATATGCAGTGCCATTCTTTTTATGGTATAATAATTTGCAATGTTAGGAAATGGCTTAAAATGGTCATTTCCTAACATATGTGTTACTAATTTGTTACTTGTTGAATGGAAATTTATTATTTCAACAAGAGAATAGTATCTCTCAATTGTTCCACTGTTTTATGATTATAAACCCTATTTCCAACATCTTTAGATTTGTGCCCCATCAGCATATCAATACACTTTCTATTACCACCTGCATTATCAAGGAATGTTTCAAAAGTATGTCTAGCTTCATGAGGAGTTTTCTTCTTCTTTGTTATATAAGAAATAACAGTTTTCCATTCTTCATAAAAATCCCCTTTTTTAAATTTAGATCCTTCATCAGTTTCTAAAAAATATTCATTACTTTTCTTTAGCCGATTTTTCACAAACGGCATGATACGAGGATGGATTGGCACAATTCTGTTCTTCCCTGAAGAAGATTTGCTTCCGCCTTTAAAATATTCTTCTTCAAGATTGATCTGATCACATGTCATATTTAACAATTCCATTAATCTGAATCCGGTGTAAATATAGATTAATACAATATCTACATTTTTTTGATCAGATATTTTCCACAGAGCTTCAACTTCTTTTTCAGTGAATGGAGTGCGTTTAGTTTCTCCCTGTTCTGTGCTGACAGAAATTATTTGAGAATACATCTTATCTATAATGTCTAATTCAAATGCAAAATTATCTAAATGCCACCAAAGTGCTTTGATATGAGATTGTGTAGCGTAACTACGACCACAATCGTCCATGGTTGCTTGCATATGATAAGCTCGTATTTGCCTATATTTCTTTCCGTACAGTTTTTGACAATGTTTATAAGCTGCTTTAAGTGTATATAAACGAGAGGTTCCAAGTTTGGGACCTTTTATTTCAAGCCATCTCGTATATAAATCTGCAAGCGTCACTCGGTTACGATCAATGTTCCACGGATTGTCGTTGTACTTGGCCAAATGATGTTTGCTTCTTTACGAGTAGCAGCATAGTCCACTGGGACCTGTCTTCCGTGTCCATCTTCATCATATGTAGTAACCTTGATTACATATGGACGTGATCGGTTGCCTTTCAATTTAGTTACACTTCCATATCCGTTTGGATTTCTTCTTGTCATATACCATCATTCCTTTCTATATTGTAAATTTGGGTACAAAAAATACACTTCTTGCAAAGTGTAGGTTAAAAATGGTATACTTTAACTGTCGGGGAAAAGTACACATCTAACCTATAGATGCAAGTAGTTTTCTTTTTATTTCCCGTCCAGTTGGTAGCTGGGCGGTTTTTTAATTATGAATTATGCTTGTTTTTGCATGGTTTCTTTCATTTTTAAAGAGGTTCTATACTGATCAGCATCAGGAAATTCTATAAATTCGACAGTCTTATCAAAATTATTTTTAACTACTTCCTTGATTTCATCTAGAGTAACATTAAAAAATTCTCGTCTAGTATTAACCATGTTTAATTTTCTATCTTCAAAAGCTCTATGCAAAGCTGCCTCTAAAGATGGGGCATCTTCAGAAAATATCATTGCGTGTACATCAAAATTAAATGGAACAGAAGCGTCACCCAACTCATCTACACGATCTTGAGGATTAAGTCTTCTAGTCATTCCAATTTTATATATATTTTCACCAAATGATCCGATGTTTGAAATAACATATACATAGCCAGCTCGTTGATTAGCCTCTCGATAGTCAATATCCTGTATGGATTTATCAATATCTGATAATGTGTTTTCAAGCTCATGCTTTTTAGCAAGGAGCTCTTCGTTTTCACCGTGTTCTTTGATTTGCTCAAGAAGATTTTTGAGAGCTTGTTCGTAATTGTTTCTTCTCTTTTATTGATTTTTTTGCGTTCTTCTTCGATTTCCTTCTTTAATCTAGCTGCTTCACGTTGTTGTGCACGTAATTCACGCTGCAATTCTTTTTCTTCCTTTTTCTTAATTTGATATTCTAGAGCAAGGTGTAATTCATCAATCTTTGACTCAATGTATGCATCGTTAACGCAAATGCCCATCATAGTTCCTAACTTCTGAATTTGTTCTGCACTTTTTAAGATTTTCTTTTTTTGATGTCTCGAAATTATTATATTTTACTTTACCAATGGTTCATCACATTCACTATTAAAGGCACGAAGAAGAAGTTTTTGCATATCTTTAACCATTTTTTTACCTTTGGTAGCACTATTATTTACAGTCCAGTTAGTATATCCAGCTGCAGCCACCTGATCTTTAACCATTTGCTTTTGCTCTTTTCGAATAGCAGTTAATTTTTCCTTATATTCATCTGATGATAAAAAGCTGTATCTTGGCTGATATAAGCCATATTCTTGAACTAATATTTCATCTTCGAAAGTAATAATCTCTTTTGATAATGAATCTAATTTATCATTTTGACGATTTATTTCTTGCTCTCTAAAGAGAATTTGCCGATTTAATGAATCACGTTCCTGATTTAATTCTTTGATTTTCTGTTCAATAGTAATAGCTTCTTTCATTTCAGGAGTGAGCATTTTCTTTAAATCTTCATTTTCTTGTTTGATTTCGTTTATTTTAAAAATGTCTAATAACCCCATATGTACTCCTTTGTAATAGTAGTTAAAATTTTG
>ENA-OQAS01000890-OQAS01000890.1-human-gut-metagenome-genome-assembly--contig:-NODE-890-length-14969-cov-2.704689_pt1 | contig 14969 bp, 11 predicted proteins | sample MGYA00242733_ERZ504523 | MGnify/ENA primary metagenome ERZ504523 (study PRJEB26092, sample SAMD00036239) | human gut metagenome | host: Homo sapiens | study: EMG produced TPA metagenomics assembly of... | reverse complement strand
TGGTTTAATTAATTGTTTAAATTTATTTTTCATTGCCACATCATCATCTGGAAGTGCAATTTATATTTTTTATTATCATCAAGACTTCTTACTTCTAAATGATTAATCTCATACCCCATCTCTGTCATTGCATAATATTAGGCATATAATTGAAAAAATATATCCGTCATATATTTTCTTAACAAACTTTTTTCCGTTCTATAAGTGTCTTACTAATTTCATCATACAAATCTATTTTCCCAACAATCTTATATTCATCTGAATACACATCTAATGCCATTTTTACGCTTTTTCTCGTAGAATATTTTTTATTATCTACTTTCTCGTGTGCCTTCGTACCATTAATCTGATACTGTGATTGATATGTCAAATTGTCCTGATTTCCATATAGTTTATGAAAATATATGGAAACAGGACAAAATATAAAATCATTGAGATTCGAAATTAATATCAAATCTTCCATCTACTCAAACCTTCTATTCTGAATATAATCAAGCCATTCAGTAACATTTATATACAATTCATTTTCTTTAAACTTCTTATCATCACTCCAGTTCTGTTTAATCTTGTTAATCTCATACAAACCTTTTAATGCTATGCAGTATGCGCCATTGGCATCTGCGTCTTTAGGCATTGTATGTGTGGTATTATTCTCATTTTCCATATAATCAGATGAGTCGTAAAATCCATTAGACGAATTTAAAATTGGCGATACAAGTCTGTCATAATTCTCATCTTCTGCTTCACTCTTGCTATTTCTTAGCTGAACTGTATACTTTAATTCTTCAAACAGACTGCATATAAAATCAGCATTTCGTGTTTCATCCATATGCGATATATCTTCCCTTATATCGTGTCCGTCTTTATATTCAATATTGTATTGTTCCATAAGCTTAATTAAATTCTCTGTAAGATTTAATACTTCTGAACGTAACCATCTGCCATCTTTATATAACTTCTTAATTCTTTCCCCATATGTGTAGGCTGTCCATTCATTTACCGGACTGCTTACGTTATATGTTTTAAAGTTATTATAATCAAAAGAAAACGCAAACAGTTCTCTATGTCCGATTTTTTCATATTCTTCTGAACCTTCATTAATATATCTGATTGAATTCATACTCATAAGAAATTCTTTTTTATCCTTAACTTTAGCATTAATGCCACTGCCTGAATATTTCTTAAAATCAAATATATTAATAAATCCTGTGGCTGGGTCTATCTTTGATGTATAAGCGGCTGGCACATAGAATATACAGCCGCACTGCTTTCCAACATTTTTTATGCTTTTAGGAATATATGTAAGCTGATATCCCCTTAATATTCCTCCGTTCTCATCAGCTTTTCTCTCTTTAAATACAAGATAATTAAGTTTACTAATCAGCATATTCTCAAATTTCTGATACACCTGACGTTCAACCTTAAATCTTCCTCTCTTAAAGCCTTTGTTTAAATCTTCCATTACAATTATTGCATTATAATCAATTACCATTCTTGCTATCTTAGATATAACGCCTGACAGATAACCACTTTTAACATCTTTAATCTTACCTATTTCCTGCCAGTTCTTTCTTGCATTATCTCTTGTCTTTTCCATATTTTTAAGTTTATTCTTATAGTCATAACTATTGACAAGATTAAATGATTTCTGTTCTATAATATTTCCTTTATTATTAATGACAGAAATGTATATAAGATTTCTCTCGCCACGATCTATTCCAATAACATTCATATTATTATGCTTAGCTATGTATTCAATCATCTTAGCATTAACATTTTCGTCATCTACTCCATAATTAATTGTTATTGAAGATGAAGGAAATATTTATCTTCTGTATATCTCTTATCTTTAATAATATCTATTGGGTTCTTACGATGTCCGATTCTTTCAAGTATTTCAACAAGTTTTTTATCTTTTTCTACATCAATAACATAATCATTATTATAATAATTATAAACTTTTATATAATCCTCATCAGTTAAAGATACCCTTACTCCAGCTTCATTAATATACGTCTTATTAACAAGAACTGTATCTTTCTTATGAGTTATATTTCTTTTCATACTCGATTTACGATAGAAAAGCTCAGCATTACCATTTAATTCAATGCAGATATTCTTAAGGTTATCCTCACTAAATATGTTCTTTAGATACATTGTATGAAGATTGTCTTTTCCTGTACTATGCGATGATAAATCTTTATTATATATCTCAAATAGATATATTTTCCCTTCCTCATCAAGCCTGTTAATATCTGCTTCACTTATATATACCCACGAAATTGAGTATCCTTGCTTCTCAACATCTTTATAGAACTGGCCTATATCATTATATTGAGTAGTTTCCTCGAATTTGAATCCATAATTCTTCCATTCAGGATGTTTATTTATACACGCTTTATAATAATCTATTAAATCATGGCAGTAATTAATATCAAAATTACCACTTGATTTGATATGCCTGTTCTTCTCATATCCTTCTAATATATATGATGATGGGTTATAATCTCTTTTTCCTGTATCAGATTTAATAAATACCTTAGGAAGCATCTTATTAGGACCAGGCAGGAGATTATATACCATTTTTTTATAATCTGTCGATAATCGCTGCTCTTCACTACCTTTTATTATCTGTTTATCAGGCTTATTATTCACATTAAATATCGCTATATAATATTTGTTGTTCCTAAGCAATATTATTGCATTATTATCAAATTCCTTACTCCTTGACCAGCCAGCAGCAAGTGTTGGTGAAGCAAAATTAAGCTTGAACTTCTGTGTGCTGTAAGGCTTCTTAGTAACATAATTGCGAATTCTGTCATACAGTGTTACCACATTTTCCAATTCACAGCATATATCTTCCAGCTCAGCATAAAATGCGTTATCTTTTTCTACGACTTCATCTATAATAAATGTCTGTAACCAGTGATATAACGACATTATATCATCCAGCTGTTTTTTTATTCTAAGCGCACTTTCCTTATTCTCTATAAGACTGTCATCAGAATTATAATCTATTGTATACAGGCTGACATCTGCTAACAGCTCCGACATTTTATTAAAATAGCCAAGCACACCCTGTCCACCGAAAGCCTTAACTGCATTATCGTCATCATCAATATATGGAGCATTAAAATAATCTGGCTCATACTCTGCCACGATACTATCCAGTTCTTTAACGCTCATAAATTTATTATCTTTCTTATCATTTTCTATTTTCTTAACTTTGCTTTGACCTTTTCCTGCTATTGTATTACATAAATATCGTTCTATAGCTGACTCTATCACGCCCCAACCGCCATATACATAAGTTGACACATTTGTATAATATCTGGCATTAATATAAATCTTTGCTGTATTATATATATTAATGTTCTGCAAAATATTTCTAAGCCTGTCTGTCAGCTTAACTTCTTCGAGCCTGCTAATAAATTCATTAAATGAAGCATACACTTCTTCATCATTCTGATACATTGGAGGAATTTCAAATGCCTTTTCTGATATACCCATTATCTGTTTTTGAAGCTTCGTCATCTTAAATACATTAGCTTTAAGCTTATTCTGCTGGCAGTACAAATTCATATGTTTGTTGACATCCCCACATATCTGATTGTAATAATCTATGCCCTTCTGCGCAAGCAGCTCATTATAATAATCCTCAGAAAAAAATATGCTCTAATCTCCAGCTATCAAGCAACTCTGTTAATTCTTCTTCAATTAGCGCAATTTCGGTTTCGGCTTTTTCCTTTATACACATAAATGTCTTCAAATTATCGTAAAATATCGAAGCATTAACATTAACAATCCTATAGCATATAGATGATGCTCCTCCATTTTCTTTAAACATATTTTTTCTTATATTAAAATAATCGGTAAAATATGTAGTAAAGCCTTTAAAAAGCGCAATTGTTTCAAGTGCTTTCTCCTTATCTTCATCGATATAATTCTGTTCCACATAATCAGGAAGAAGCTTTGTTATCAATTTGGCTTCAAACATTGATTTAAAATTATCATCTGCTGATACATTTTAGCTATCTCTCCTCGCTTTGATTTTCCACCAAATCCAACTTATCTCTGTTGTCTTTATCATTCTTCTTATATTTTTCTTCTATTGCATCAAATAAATTATAAAAATCCAGATTATTGATGTCATTTAACTTGTGTGTAATATAATTCCTATAATATTCATCAGCTATCTTCTTTAACTCCAGACTCTGTTGTGCTCTATATTCATCCTCTGAGATAATTCCCCTCTGCTTGATATGTTCTGCTGTAAATGGAGTTGGCTTTAGTTCATTTCTTAAAGTCTTCTGTACTTTGGATAATGCTATAAATTCATCGTAATTACTGCCTGTATAATTGTCTGCTGCTTTGTTCATTGATGTACCTCCTCTGATTTCTTAATAAATATTAATGAATATATAATTTGCTTAAAAATATATTATTTCTGATTATTACAATAGTGCCATTTATATTTTACAATAACACCTTTTGTAATTTTTGTAAAGAAGGTGTTTAAATTTATTTTATTTGTAAATTAAAAATAACACTTTCGTGTTATTTAACAACCTAACCTCTTTAATCTACAATCAGTAGAAATTACTCCTATAGCATAGCCGCATACAATTAATGTATCTCTATCAATCTACGATTAGCCGAATTCTATTATATCCAGCTCTATTATCACTTTTGTTATCGTTAGGTTATGTAAATATTATATTTAATCTCATATTATATGTCAAATTCAATATAATTACATATAGTAGCATCAAGTCATTTTCCACATATAATACTAATAAGTTTAATATATGGAGTTTTTTCGATTATGAAAATACAGAATACGTGGGCGATTGCTATGTGTTATGTACCGTGGCAGAAATGGGGAGATTTGTATGACCCTTGCAAAGCCCTTAAATGTGGAACTTTATTTCCTGTATTATCCAAACCTTTTGCAGGAGGCAGAGTATGAATAATATGACTAACCAGCCATCTATGAACCAGAGGTCTTCCTTCAATTGCCAGCAGAATTGCAATAATGGCTATTCTAATAATAGCTGTAATAACAACCGCAATTACAATAACAATCTGTGCAACAGCGGCAATTCCAACAGTGCCCTCACTCCAACCAGACAGTCCAGCTGTGCTTTAACAGCCGACAAACGTGGGCTTATGCAGAATATTTATGAACTGGGATTTGTACTAACAGAAGTCAATCTCTACCTTGATACTCACCCCGATGACCTTGAAGCAATTGAATATTATGCACAGATTAAAGATAAATACTGCGATTATATGACACAGTACGCAGATTATTATGGACCTCTCGATAAATTACACATTTCCAACGACAATTACTGGATGTGGGTAGCAACTCCAATGCCTTGGGAAATGGAGGGCTGCTGATATGTGGAATTATGAAAAACGACTTGAATACCCTATTAAAATAAAACAGACGAACCCTACTCTGGCGGCTATGATAATCAGTCAATATGGTGGCCCGGACGGCGAGCTTGGTGCTTCTATGCGTTACATCTCGCAAAGATATTCTATGCCATACAGGGAAGTTGCCGGGCTGCTTACAGATATCGGCACTGAGGAGCTGGGGCATTTTGAAATGATTAGCACAATGGTTCACCAGCTCACAAGAAACCTTACAATAGAACAGATTAAAGGAACTCCTTTTGAAGCCTACTATGTAGACCATACATCAGCAGTGTGGCCTCAGGCGGCAGGTGGTATTCCATTTAATGCGTGCGAATTCCAGTCAAAGGGTGATTCTATAACAGATATCGTTGAAGATATGGCGGCAGAACAAAAGGCACGCACAACTTACGATAACCTTATAAGGCTTGCCAAAGATGACCCCGATGTTCTCGACCCGCTTAAATTCTTAAGAGAGCGTGAAATCGTCCACTTCCAACGTTTTGGTGAAGCCTTATCTATAATACAGAGCAAGCTTGACTGTAATAATTACTATCTATACAATCCTGAATTGATAAAACTGCAACTGTATCAAGAAATAATTATGCCAATATGAAATCATAGTCTATAGCATAAAATTGGACTGTCGCAATAAGAAAATATAACTATATAGATATACCGACTTAACTATCAATCTATATAATATATTCATTTCTTAGTGCGGCAGCCCCTTTATTAATATATAAAGCTGTCTGGCAGGTGTACGCTCTCCTGTATCTTCCTTATATTTCCTGTCTATACAAGCTGCGTGTGAACCATACGAATTCTTCCACATCAGATAGCTTCTATATCCAATAATAATTTGTATCAAATAATAATTATATATTCTTAATTAGTATGTCATAACCTCATATCCATCATCAGTAACGTGAACCATTATTTCCCACTGTGCTGAATATGAATCATCTTCTGTGTATATTGTCCAGCCATTGTCATCATCAACATATACATCCGGGTAACCGGCATTAATCATTGGCTCAATAGTGAATACCATACCGGGTGCCATAACCATACCTGTTCCCTTCTTAATAACATAACTGACAAATGGTGTTTCGTGGAATTCAAGACCAATTCCGTGTCCGCCCACTTCACGAACCACTGAATATCCATTTTCCTTGGCGTGCTTGCTTATTGCATCTGCAACATCCCCCAGATGTCCCCAGGGCTTAACCTGTGCAAGTCCAAGCTCCACACATTCCTTTGCAACATCTACAAGCTTCTTATGCTCTGGTGCAACATTTCCTAAACAGAACATTCTTGAAGAATCTGAAAAATAGCCATTAAGAATTGTTGAGCAGTCAACATTTACGATATCACCATCTGCTAATACTATATTAGATGATGGAATACCGTGACATACTTCATTGTTAATAGATGTACACACACTCTTTGGAAATCCTTCATAATTAAGAGGTGCTGGAATTCCACCCATAGCTGTTGTCTTTTCATACACCATCTCATCAATTTCCTGTGTTGTCATACCCACTTTAATGTTCTCAGCTACATAATCAAGTACAGCAATATTAATCTTACTGCTCTCTCTCATACCCTGAAGCTGTTCTTCATTCTTTATAATGCTTCTTGGCGGAACTTGTGGAATTTCTTTCTGTACATTTCAATTTTCTTATCAAAATCCATATGGCATTCACAATAAGGCTTTTTACTGCCACACCAGCAAGGGTCATTTCTCATTAACTTCTTCATTGTTGTTACTCCTCATTTCTGTGCATATATACACTTTATAATCTGTAATATTACTATATATACAATACCAATTTATAATACTGTTATACATATGCAATACCACATTATATCTGCATCAGCTATACCTGCAAATTACTAATTACTGCTATATATTTACATCAGCTATACCTGTGCATTACCACTATATATCTACATCAACTATACCTGCAAATTACTAATTACTGCTATATATCCTCACCTTCACATTATTGCTGTAATACCTCAACTATAGCTGGCAGGAACTGCTTTTTACGCGAAACAACACCAGGAAGTATTACATAATTGTTGGTTATCTCATCAAGGTTAAATGCCTGCATAAGCACCTGTTCAGCATTCTTACCTGATAACATAACATAAGATGTCTCTTTCATTACATCTGTCAGAAGAAGATATGCAATATTTATCTCATCTGACTTATCCGTAACACTTGTGATATAAGAAGCTTCTTTCTTAATAAGCCCCTCTATCTCTTCCTGACTCATACAATTTACTTGTCCAACACCTACAGTTATCTCTCCAATTGAGAACTTCTTGTAATCCCTATAGAATATCTCTTCTTCTGATTTGTCGGAAAGATTACTTCCTGCCCTGAACATTTCCCTGCCGTATTCTTCTATATCAATACCAGCTATATCAGCTAATACCTGACAGGCATCAACATCATAGTGTGTGCAGGTTGGTGATTTTAATATAAGCGTATCTGATATTATTGCCGAACATAACAGTGCGGCTGTCGTCTTATCAATATCTATATTATGCTCACAGTACATCTGATATATTATTGTTGCAGTACAGCCAAGCGGCTGATTTCTGAAAAATACAGGTGTTATCGTCTGTATGCAGCCAAGTCTGTGATGATCTATTATCTCTAATATATCAGTATCCTCAATACCAAATACAGCCTGATTTTTTTCATTATGGTCTACAAGAATTATCTTCTTCTTATCGGTCTTAATAATATTTCTTCTTGAAATCATACCGACATATCTGCCTGTATCGTCCTCAATTGGGAAATCCCTGTAACGCTTCTTAGCCATTATATCCTGTATATCTTCAATAAAATCGTTTAGCTTGAACTTAATAAGTGCTTCCTGCTTCATAAAGAAACTTACAGGAATGGCCTGATTAATAAGTCTTGCAACTGTATATGTATCATACGCTGTCGATATTATAACACAATTATGCTGTGCAGCTATCTTGGTTATTGTGCTTGATACCTTTGCACCCTCACATATTATAAGACATCCCGCCTCCATCTCAATAGCACATAATTGTGACTCATATCTATTGCCAAGAATTACAAAATCACCCTCTTCAATCATATTTTCCATCATATCAGGATTGGCGGCAGCAATAATCATCTTCCCCTTATTAAAATGCTTATCTATATCACCAGTTATAACCTCGCCCTTAAGGGTATCCACGATATTACTGAGACTTGTGCCTGAAACAGATAATATATCACTGTCATACATTTCAAAATATGACTTAGCAACATCACTGATTGTAACAAGTCCTTTCAGCTTATCATCTTCAATGATAGGAAGTGTCTCAACACCTCTTTCTTTCATTAATTTCCACGCATTTCTTACTGAAAGAGCTTCCGATATTCCACTTATCTTCCTGACATCAATATCTCTTACCTGAGGTCTAACATCTTTAATATATGCAGGAGGTTTTACACCACATTTTTCAAGAACATACTGAGTTTCTTCGTTAAGATGTCCTGCTCTTTTAGGAATATAATCCTCACTTCCAGTAATCAGATTTTTCAGTCTGGAATAGCATATTGCTGAGCACACCGAATCTGTATCCGGGTTCTTATGTCCTATTACATATACCTCTCTCATAACAATCTCCATTCTTACGCAATTTAATACAACATTGCTGTATTGCGAAGGGACAACAGGCAGTCTTAATGCATACCTGCTTGTCATAGTAATCACGAATATATCATTATTTATTCATAACTTATATTATGAACTCTTATTATTAAAAAGTCCAGTATATAGATGATTGAGTTTTATTATTAAAATCCATTATATATGTGGTTAAATTTTGTTAATTAAATCCCATATATAAATAGTATATAAATAATTAAATTTTATAATAAAAAAGCTGGAATTCTACAAGCTTATATCCTTAAGGCATATCCTGCATTAAAGACAGCTATGTAAATTCAGCTTATCTTATAATCTGTGATTATATTTAACTAATTCCTGAAGATAACTATCTTAGTCTCATCTGTATATCCAATTGTTCTCATATAGCTCCTCATCTCACCGATAGCTTCTTGAATTCTCCATAAGCTTCACGGCACTTTTCAAATGCCGCAATAGCTGCAGCAGCATCTCCCTTATCCTTAGCCATCCAAGAATCACAAGCATACTTGTGAACAAGTCTGTGTGCAGAATCAAGCTTCTTGAATTCCTGACTTCCTGTAATCTTAGGATCTGTCTGTGCATGCATCCACTTACCAAGCTTACAACTGTCTTGATTGTTAAGCTGTGTTATCTTTAATCTCTCGAAATCTGCGACATTGTTATACACTCTCCACATAACAATAAAGTGGTCAATCTCGAATATTTTTAACATATCCTGAGTTGTTACTTTACCAGCTTCCCTGAACATATCGCTTCGGCAGGTATCTATGTATCTTCCTATCTTGAATATATGGGTACCAGTCTCTGTACATTCCTTAGTCAGCATTCCGTAAGAATCTGCTATTGTCTGTACCTGATTAGTAAATTCTGTTGTTGTCTCTGACTGTCTGTCAATGTCATTGAAAATGCTTTCTACAGAAGCATTGATTGCTACCATCTGTTCATTCATTCGCTCAATATCTCTTAATGATATCTCTACCTTTTCATTACCTTCTGATAACTTGACCGTTGTCTCATTCATTGAATTAGCAAGCACTTCAATATCCTGCTTAAGTTCATTGACATATTTAACAATATCTTCTGCCGACTCAGATGTATTGCTTGAAAGTTGTCTTACCTGATCAGCAACTACTGCAAAGCCCTTTCCTGCTTCACCTGCTCTTGCAGCCTCAATTGAAGCATTAAGTGCAAGAAGATTACTCTGGCTTGCTACCTTCTTAACGATATCAACAATCTCGCCGATCTTATTAATCTTCTCGTGGAATGCATTAACCTGGTTATTAATATCTGCTATCTTCTGTGATGATTCATTAACGACTGTTATACTGTCGTTCATATTAGCAGCACTACTCTGTGACACCTGTAACATATCGTGGGTATTATCACGAATCTCACCCATTGCGTCTGAAATATTACCAATTGACTCCTTAAGTATCTGGCTTGAAGAATTCATATCTGTTATAGACTGCTGTTGTGTATACACCTGATCAAGCATATTCTTAACATATGAATTATCTCCTATAGACTGCATTGCCTCATTAAGTCTCATAATATAATTATTATTAGCTTTCTTATATGCACCAATCATCTGGTTAAGCTTTTCTGCATATATAGGATCTCTAAAACCTTCAGCAGAGACCTCACTGAAATCGCCGGCTATTATCTTATCCATAGCCTGCAATAATAATTCTCTGTCATTGCCTAATGTGTCTTGTGCTGTTCTATTTTTTCCAAACATAACAAAACGACCTCCATTCATTGCTACTTTTTATAGTTTATTTTAACATATTTAATATATTTAGCCAACTAAATAATTAGCTTTTTTAACATTTTTCACAGATTTAATCACATATATTAATTCATCTGAATAATATAATTATTGAACAGATAAAAATGTGTTTTATACATTTAGAATGGAGGATTTTATTGAAGACAATCAAACGTGTCATTGCTATGCTGTTATGTGTAATGATGATAATGAGTGCATTTGCGTGCAGAAAAGATACCGATAATTCTACAGTTAAGATTACACTCAGCGAGGTTGCCCATTCTATATTCTACGCACCACAATATGTATCTATTGAGCTTGGATATTTTGAAGATGAGAGCATTGACCTTAATCTTGTCACAGGCTTTGGTGCTGATAAGGTAATGACCGCTCTTGTATCAAAAGAAGCTGATATCGGTTTTATGGGTTCAGAAAGTTCTATATATGTATATCAGGAAGGTTCTACTGACTACGCTGTCAACTTCGCCCAACTTACCCAACGTGCAGGCAATTTTCTTGTATCCCGCGATAATGAAACTGATTTTAAATGGGATAATCTTAAAGGCAGGACAGTTCTTGGTGGCAGAGCCGGCGGTATGCCTCAGATGCTTTTCGAATATATCCTTAAGAAAAATGGAATATCTCCTGTAGATGACCTTACAATACTTCAAAATGTTGACTTTGGTTCTACAGCAGCCGCTTTCACATCAGGAATAGCTGATTACACTGTAGAATTTGAGCCTTCTGCAACGCTCCTTGAACAGCAGAAGGAAGGCTATGTAGTAGCTTCTCTTGGTACTGACAGCGGATATGTTCCTTATACTGCCTACTGTGCTAACAAAAGCTTTATTGAAAAACACCCTGATGTAATCCAAGGCTTTACTAACGCTATCCAGAAAGGCCTTGACTACGTCAATTCCCACACCAGCAGTGAAATCGCAGAAGTTATCGCTCCACAGTTTCCTGAAACCGACCTTGATACTATAACAACCATTGTTGACCGTTACAAGACGCAGGATACATGGAAGGGCGACACTATCTTTGAAAAGAAAAGCTTTGAGCTTCTTAAAGACATATTAAAGCAGTCTGGCGAGCTTGGCAGTGATGTGCCTTATGAAAAGCTTGTAACAACTGACTATTCTAAAAAGGCGGCTGGAAAATAAATCTGCCTTTTAAAATTAAAAATGTATGGATTATAATCCAGCCACAGCGGCATAATCCATACATTTTATACATTATATATCTTTTGCATATTATATATCTTTGCATATTATATACATTTTATATATTCAATCCGATACAACCAAGAGCTCCACCAATCTTTATAAATCTTGCAGCTACCCCTTAAGAAGCTTTCTAAATCTTCTGCTATGACCTTCAATATATTCTATTACTGTGCCTACAATCCTGCACATCAGTACAAACAGTCCAACTGCAACAACTGCATACACAATAATCATATTAAGCATTACCATATTGATAGCTGCGATTGCAAATATCTTCTTAAAGAATAATAGACATATTGCAATTCCAACCCCCATCGCAATACATACCAATGCCCTCAGCCAGTCAAATGGCCTGCATATTCTTATAAGTGACATCATTCCGATTATAAGAAGTACTATTATTGCAACTGTTGATATCTGCTCATTGCTCATTCCAATAACTGCACCATGTATCGATATCACCGCCAGCATAATAAAATCAGTTATTCCTGCGGGCAGTGCCTTTATAATGACATTCGTAAGGAAATCCCCACGTATTATATTCTTATTAGGCTGTAATGCCAGAAAGAATGCCGGTGTTCCAATTGTAAATGCTCCAAGCAGTGACAATTGAGTTGGATAAAGCGGATAAAGGTTAGCCGCTATAAGTGTAAATATTGTCGTTAATATCGAGAATATATTTTTAACAAGAAATAGAGAAGCTGACCTCTGTATATTATTAACCACACGCCTGCCCTCAAGCACAACCTGAGGCATTTTGGAAAAATCTGAGTCTAAAAGAACTACCTGTGCCGCATTGCTTGCTGCCTCGCTTCCCGATGCCATAGCCACACTACAGTCAGCACATTTTAACGCTAGCACATCATTAACTCCATCTCCTGTCATAGCTACAACCTTGCCGCTTTCTTTATAGGCTTCTATAATCTCCTTCTTCTGGCTTGGAACAACTCTTCCGAATACAGTATACTTAGTTATCGCTTCCCTTATATCCTGTCTGCTCTTAAGTGTCGTTGCATCTATATAATTCTCTGCATTGTTAATTCCTGCCCTCACAGCCACCTTTGAAGCTGTGACCGGATTATCTCCGGATATAACAACTATATCCACACCTTGCGAAGCAAAGTATCCAAATGTTTCTTTGGCTGTATCCCTTATCTCATTCTCCAATATTATAAAAGCATAAGGATTAACTGCTTCTTCTATAATATTACCGCAAGGGTCACCCACACACTCGCCAAATACAAGTATTCTTTCTCCGTGTCCTGAATATCTTTCAAATATATCCTCATATTCTGCATATGTATCAAGCAGTACATATTCAGGTGCACCGAATATATAACATCTGCCATCTAATACTGCTCCGCTGTATTTGTTCTGAGAAGAAAATGAGTATACTCTCTCTGCACTATTATCCCTGTCCGTAATATGGTAATAATCCTTTATCGCTTTCATCGTTTCATTATCATCATCCATATTGCCGGCAACTCCTGCAATAAGCTTTCCTACATTGTCCTTTAAAAATACAACATCACTTACAGACATATCCGGTCTTGTAATTGTACCTGTCTTATCAACGCACAACACATTAACCCTTGCAAGTGTCTCCACACAATTCATCTCATGTACTAATACATTGCTCCTGGCTAGCTTCTTGACACTGACTACTAAAGCCACGCTGGCAAGCAGATACAGACCTTCCGGAATCATTCCTACCAGTGAGGCAACCATAGATACAACACTATTCTTTATAGTATGCCCAAGAAAGAAATGGCTCTGCACATACATAATAATTCCAAGTGGAACTATTACAACTCCAATTATTTTGACAAGATTATCCAAAGATTTCATCATATCGGTCTTTTTTTTCTTACGCCCTGCCTTGGCTTCCAATGCCAGTCTTGCCGCATACGCCTTATGGCCTACTTGCGTAAGAACTGCCTTACATTCTCCTGATACAATATAACTTCCTGATAATAATATGTCTCCTTTATTTTTAATAACTTCGTCAGATTCACCTGTTACCATCGCCTCATTAACTCTGACACAGCCCTCTGCAAGTATGGCATCGGCACTGAGCTGGTTGCCTGCTGTGAATATACATACATCGCCTTTAACAAGTGTAACTGAATCGACCTCTGATACAGCACTGTCCCTTATAACCTTAGTTCTAGGGGCATTAACAACAGTAAGCCTGTCTAATACTATCTTGGCTTTTATTTCCTGTACTATACCAAGTATAGTATTAAGCAATATAATAGGCAAAAAGGTCATATTAATATATGACCTTACAAGAATTAAAAGTGCTGCAAATACCGCAAATACAAAGTTAAAATATGTAAATACATTTCCTGCGATTATCTGTCCTATTGTCTTAGACTGATTGCCTACAGGAATATTATCTAAACCCTGCTCTTTTAATTTATTTACCTCTTCTGTTGTTAAACCAGTTACTATATCAGTCATTAGCGTAATTCATCTCCCTGACAACAACCTTGAACACATATGCTATTGCCGCAATATCTATAACCATCTTAATAACAAAGCAGACTATTATTGATACTGGCGAACTGTAATCAAATATCTGGAATGATATATAACTTGCAAACTGTATTATTGCAACATAACAGCCTGTCATATAAGAAGCCACACCCTTAACATATGCCTGTATAGCAGCACTGAGTGCTATAGAAAGAATAACATCAAGTGTGAAGGCTATTCCCATTAATAACCACAAATATGATGGTGCATTTAACAAGATTACCAAGTGTCTGGTAAAATGTTTTCTGTATCATTCTGTGTAAGTCCTGCCATCATTGCATCAATCCCCTCATTGTTAATAGCTGTGGCTATTGACATTGTAGATATGAC
>ENA-OQAS01000889-OQAS01000889.1-human-gut-metagenome-genome-assembly--contig:-NODE-889-length-14970-cov-3.055582_pt1 | contig 14970 bp, 19 predicted proteins | sample MGYA00242733_ERZ504523 | MGnify/ENA primary metagenome ERZ504523 (study PRJEB26092, sample SAMD00036239) | human gut metagenome | host: Homo sapiens | study: EMG produced TPA metagenomics assembly of... | reverse complement strand
GGAATTTACGCCTATGGAGAGTACAAGAACTTGTGAGTAGATAGATATTTATATCATCAAAAGCATACTCGTTGAAGTAGGAATGAAACATAGAAGTTTATAACTTTTTATAAGTTTTCAGTAACGGGAAAATATGAACTGTCGTATTGCAGAGGGAATGGTTAATAAATATATCGATCATACGTTGCCGTTGAATGATCTGGAGGATTTTCTGGAGCATATTGAGAAGTGTTCCTCCTGCTACGATGAGCTTGCCACATATTTCATTGTACATAAGGCCATGCAGCAGCTGGATGAGAAACAGGAAGATTCTGTTCTGGATTTTAAGGAGCTTCTGGAAGAGGATATCCGAAAATCCAAAAGGTATATCCGAAAAAAGAAATTTCACAGAGCGATCGCTGCAGTGGCAGTCTGCGTTCTGATCGCAGCACTGGTGGTCTTTCTTGTTTTTGTGATCCTGGAACTGAAGGAGGGAATTTGATTTTGAGTGAAAAAATATTACTGATCGATGGTCACAGCATCCTGAACCGTGCGTTTTATGGTCTGCCGGATCTTACCAATGCAGAAGGACGTCATACAGGAGCGGTATATGGATTTCTGAATATTATGTTCAGGATCATGGAGGAAGAGAAGCCGGAGTATCTTACCGTTGCGTTTGATCTGAGTGCACCTACGTTCCGGCATAAGAGATATGAAGCTATAAAGGCACCCGAAAACCCATGCCGGAGGAGCTTCGGGAACAGGTTCCGCTGATCAAGGAGATGCTTTCTGCCATGGGAATCAACATTATGTCCCTGGAAGGCTATGAAGCAGATGATCTTCTTGGTACGGTCGCCAGAAGAAGTGAAGCAAAGGGCATGGATGTTACCGTTCTTTCCGGAGACCGGGATCTTCTTCAGCTTGCCACAGATAAGGTGCTGATCCGGCTTCCGAAGACTGTCCGGGGAAAGACAACCATTGAAAATTACCATACAGCGGAAGTTCTTGAGAAATATCAGGTAACGCCGCCGCAGATTATAGAACTGAAAGCACTGATGGGCGACAGCTCCGATAATATTCCGGGAATCCCGGGCGTGGAGAGAAAACCGCGACCAAGATGATCGTGCAGTTCGGTTCCATTGAGAATGCTCATGAGCATCTGGAAGAGGTAAAGCCTAATAAGGCGAAAGAATCTCTCCGCGAGCATTATGATCTGGCGCAGCTTTCCAAAGAACTTGCAACCATCAACACAGACAGTCCGCTGGAATTTTCCTACGAAAAAGCGAAAGTGGAAAATCCCTATACTCCAGAGGCGTATGAATTGTGTAAACGCCTGGAATTTAAGAACATGCTGAACCGTTTTGATCCGGCTACGACAGCAGATTCCTCCATGGAACTGGAATTTTTTACATGCAATGATCTTTCCGGTGTGGAGGCACTGTTTGAAAAAGCAGCGCAGAAAGATCAGGTGGGTATTTCTGTTCTTGCAGATTCGGATCAGGTGTATACCGTGGGATTGGTCCTGGATGAAAAAGAAATCTATCAGATTCCGGTGGGAGGACTTCTCACAGGGGATTACCTTTGTGGAAAACTGAAAACTCTGGCGGACAGTACGGTACTCTGTGCTATGGATATTAAATCAGTTCTCAAACATGTTTCCCTTGACGATTCGAAGAAGGTTTTTGATGTGGGGGTTGCTGCATATCTTCTGAATCCGCTGAAATCTTCTTATTCCCATGATGACATCGCCAGAGAATATCTGGATGGTATGATGCTCCCCTCAAAGGAAGACCTTCTTGGAAAGACTTCTCTGAAAAAGGCCTGGGAAGAGGAGATGGAATGTCTTGGAAATTATGCCTGCTATCAGGCGTTTGTGCCCTCATGGCCCGAAAAGTTCTTCTTGAAAAACTGGATGAAACAGGCATGCGTAAGGTTTATGATGAGATCGAGCTTCCTCTTGTCTTTACCCTGGATTCTATGGAAAAATGGGGGATTTCCGTTAAGGGCGAAGAGCTTAAGAGCTATGGCGAAAAACTTAAAGTCCGTATCCAGGAGCTGGAAAAAACCATCTGGCAGGAAGCAGGGGAAGAGTTTAATATCAATTCTCCGAAACAGCTGGGTGTGATGCTTTTTGAAAAGCTGGGACTTCCAGGTGGAAAGAAGACCAAGACAGGCTATTCCACAGCTGCGGATATCCTGGATAAGCTGGCGCCGGATCATGCCATCGTAAAAGATATCCTGGAGTACCGTCAGCTGACCAAGCTGAAATCCACTTATGCAGATGGTCTCGGAAATGTGATCGGAGAAGATGGAAGGATCCACTCTACTTTTAATCAGACGATCACAGCAACCGGTCGTATCAGCAGTACAGATCCAAATCTCCAGAACATACCGGTCCGTATGGAACTGGGCAGGCTGATCCGTAAGGTTTTTGTGCCGGAAGAGGGCTTTGTATTTCTGGATGCAGATTATTCCCAGATCGAGCTTCGTGTGCTGGCACATATGTCCGGTGATGAAAAACTGATCCAGGCTTATCGTGAGGCGGAGGATATCCACCGGCTCACCGCATCCCAGGTGTTTCATGTGCCGCTGGATGAGGTGACATCCCTTCAGCGAAGAAATGCCAAGGCGGTAAATTTCGGAATCGTTTATGGGATCAGTTCCTTTGGACTGAGCCAGGATCTGAGTATTACCAGAAAGAGGCAGCTGCCTATATTGAGAAATATTTTGAGACCTATCCGAAGATCAAAGGTTTTCTGGACGGTCTGGTAAAGGATGGCAAGGAACACGGTTATGTGACAACTATGTTCGGCAGACGAAGGCCCGTGCCGGAGCTGAAATCCAGTAATTTCATGCAGCGCTCCTTCGGAGAACGTGTAGCCATGAACTCTCCGATCCAGGGTACTGCAGCAGATATCATCAAAATAGCCATGAACCATGTTTATGAACGAATGAAAAAAGAGGGACTGCGTTCAAGGTTGGTGCTGCAGGTTCACGATGAGCTTCTGATCGAGACAAAGAAAGAAGAGATCGAGGAAGTTTCCCGTATTCTGGAAGAAGAGATGAAGGGAGCTGCAGACCTTGCAGTGGAACTTGACGTAGATATGCACCAGGGTGACAGCTGGTATGAGGCGAAATAAATGAGAGTGATCGGAGTAACCGGCGGAGTAGGGGCCGGAAAAGTACAGTACTTGGAATCCTAGAAGAAGATTTCCAGGCATATGTGATCCAGGCAGACCAGCTTGGTCACATTCTGATGGAACCGGGGGAAGAGTGTTACGATGCGGTGATCGCATTGTTTGGAAAAGAAATCATAAAAAAAGATAAAACTATTGACCGGAAACGGATTTCTGATGTAGTATTCACAGATAAGGATATGCTTTTGAAATTAAACGGGATCATTCATCCGGCTGTAAAGCAGAGAATCCTGGATCTTCTTGGAGAACAGAAGGATGCCGGAAGAGGAATCTGTGTTGTGGAAGCTGCTCTTTTTCTGGAAGAGAATTATCAGGAATTCTGTGATGAAGTCTGGTATGTGTATACAGAGGAGGAAATCCGGATCCGTCGTCTGATGGAAAGCCGTGGCTATTCCAGAGAGAAATCTCTTGGCATTATCCGAAACCAGGTATCTGACCAGGTTTTCAGAGAACATACGGATTATGTGATCGAGAATAATGGAGATCTGAAGAGTACCCGGAGACAGATCAGAGAAGGGATAGAGAGAAATGAGACTTTGTAGTATTGCCAGCGGAAGCAGCGGCAACTGTATTTATGTGGGATCTGAGGAGGCACATGTTCTGGTAGATGTGGGGATCAGCGGGAAGAGTATCGAAAAAGGCCTGAATTCCCTGGATCTTACAGGGAAAGATGTGGACGGCATCCTGATCACACATGAACATTCCGACCATATCAAGGGACTGGGAGTGATCTCCAGAAAATACGGAATTCCCATCTATACCACAGGTGGAACCGCAGATGCCATGCTTCGTATGAAATCCCTTGGAAAAATGCCGGAGGGACTGATCCACGAGATCCGGGAGGATGAGCCTTTTGAGATCAAGGACCTGACGGTAAATCCTTTTACCATTCCCCATGATGCTGCACAGCCGGTGGGTTACCGCCTGGAATGCGGAGAGCATTCTGTGGGCATTGCCACGGACCTTGGAAAATATAATGATTACATTGTAAAAAATCTGGAGAATCTGGATGCGGTGCTTTTGGAAGCAAATCATGACATCCGCATGCTTCAGGTTGGAAAATACCCTTATTATCTCAAACAGAGGATTCTGGGAGACCGTGGGCATCTCTCCAATGAGAATGCAGGACGTCTGCTCTGTCGGATCCTCCATGATAATCTGAAGGCGGTTTTTCTTGGCCATTTAAGCAGAGAAAACAACTATGAAGAACTTGCCTACGAGACTGTGTGCTCGGAGGTGACACTTGGTGACAACCCGTACCGTTCCAGGGATTTTAAGATCCAGGTAGCGAAGAGGATCACATATCAGAAATAATCACAGTGTAGAAAGGAAAAAACGATGAAGAAGACAATTATCACAGTAGTAGGAAATGACACAGTAGGAATTATTGCAAAGGTTTGTACATATCTTGCAGAGAATCAGGTTAATATTCTGGATATTTCTCAGACCATCGTTCAGGGTTACTTCAACATGATGATGATCGCAGACACAGCAAAATGTGAAAAGGATGGCGGTGAACTTGCAAAAGAGCTTGAAAATCTGGCAAGGAGATCGGTGTTGTGATCCACTGCCAGCATGAAGATATTTTTAACATGATGCATCGAGTATGATCAAGCAGCGAATGCGGATTGCCAATGCATATGATATCTACTTTACATCAATCATCAGGGAGAAAATAAAATGATCAATATTTTTGAGGTAAACGAGACAAATAAAATGATCGAGCAGGAGAATCTGGATGTGCGTACCATCACCATGGGGATCAGCCTTCTGGACTGTATCGATCCTGACCTGGATGCACTGAATCAGAAAATATACGAAAAGATCACCACAAAGGCCAGAAATCTGGTAGCTACCGGTGATGAGATCGCAACCGAGTACGGTATCCCGGTTGTAAATAAACGAATTTCCGTAACACCCATTGCTCTGGTTGGCGGGGCTGCATGTAAGAAACCGGAGGATTTTGTGACCATCGCAAGAACGCTGGATAAATGTGCCAAGGAAGTTGGCGTTAACTTTATCGGCGGATATTCTGCACTGGTAAGCAAAGGAATGACTCCGGCAGAGGAGCTTCTTATCCGCTCCATTCCTCAGGCAATGGCAGAAACAGAGCGCGTCTGCAGTTCTGTAAACGTGGTTCCACCAAGACCGGTATCAACATGGATGCCGTAAAGCTGATGGGCGAGATCATCCTCGCAACAGCAGAGGCTACTAAGGACCAGGATTCTCTTGGATGTGCCAAGCTGGTAGTATTCTGTAACGCACCGGATGATAACCCGTTTATGGCAGGCGCGTTCCACGGTGTCACAGAGGCGGACTGCATCATCAACGTAGGTGTCAGTGGCCCCGGAGTTGTAAAGAAGGCTCTGGAGCAGGTTCGTGGCGAGGACTTCGGAACTCTCTGCGAGATGATCAAACGTACCGCATTCAAAGTTACACGAGTTGGACAGCTGGTTGCACGTGAGGCATCCAAACGTCTTGACGTGCCGTTTGGTATTGTGGATCTTTCTCTTGCACCGACACCGGCTATCGGTGATTCCGTAGCTGAGATCCTGGAAGAGATCGGCCTTGAGAGAGCCGGTGCACCTGGAACAACTGCAGCGCTTGCACTTCTCAACGACCAGGTGAAGAAAGGCGGCGTTATGGCAGCAGCTGCTGTGGGCGGATTAAGTGGTGCCTTTATTCCTGTCAGCGAGGATCAGGGAATGATCGATGCGGTAAACGAGGGAGCTCTTACTCTGGAGAAGCTGGAAGCCATGACCTGTGTATGCTCTGTTGGTCTGGATATGATCGCAGTTCCGGGAGATACCAAGCGACTACACTGGCAGGTATCATCGCAGATGAGTCTGCCATCGGTATGGTAAATCAGAAGACAACTGCAGTACGTCTCATCCCGGTTATCGGTAAGGGTGTGGGCGAAACGGTTGAGTTCGGAGGTCTTCTTGCTATGCTCCGATCATGCCAGTAAATTCCTTCTCCTGTGATGCATTTGTACAGAGAGGTGGAAGGATCCCGGCACCAATCCACAGCTTTAAGAATTAATTTTATTTTTGGACTTGACAGACTCACGTTGATGTGCTAAAGTAAACACAACTTAAAAAACAAACCAGTGAGAAAGAGAAGTAAACATTTCAGGAAGCTTCACAGAGAGCGGTGATGGTGGAAATCCGCAGGGGACCAGATGTTGAATGGACTTTCGAGGGCGGCCCGAACTATTTATCTGTACAGTAGGCGCCGACGGGAACCGAACCCGTTACCAATGAGGAGTGTATGTTAGTACACCGGAAAGTGGACGATTCGTCAATTTGAGTGGTACCGCGATAATAAAGAACTTTTATTACCGTCTCAAGCATGATATAAGCTTGGGACGGTTTTTGTGTTACAGGAAAAGCGATTCTGTTGCATGAAAGTTGTTCCGGAAAAGCAGACCGCAAGGTGTACAAAAGGTAATCATAAGCGGAAATAAGAAGGGAGAACAAAACCATGAAAAAAGAATGTTAGTGATCGCAGCAGCAGTAGCAGCAACAACTATGATGATGACAAGCCCGGTTATGGCGGAAGATTTTAAAGTGGGCATCTGCAATTATGTAGATGATGCTTCCCTGAACCAGATCGTAGACAACATCCAGTCCCGTCTGGAGGAGCTTGGCAAAGAAAAGGGTGTCACATTTGATGTGTCTTATGATAACTGTAATGCAGATGCCAGTGTTATGGAACAGATTATTTCAGATTTTCAGGCGGATAAGGTTGACCTGATGGTTGGTGTGGCTACACCAGTAGCAATGCGTATGCAGTCCGCTACAGAGGGAAGCGATACACCGGTTGTTTTCTCCGCAGTATCTGATCCGGTTGGCTCCGGTCTTGTAGATTCTCTGGATGCTCCTGGTGCAAATATCACAGGAACCAGCGATTACCTGGATACTTCTTCTATCATGAAGCTGATTCAGGCACAGAATCCGGATGTAAAGAAGATCGGTCTTCTCTATGATGTCGGACAGGATTCCTCCACAACAGCGATCCAGGAAGCAAAAGATTATCTGGATAAAGAGGGAATCGAATATGTAGAGCGTACCGGAACCACTACCGATGAAGTCCAGCTCGCAGCAGATGCACTGATCGCTGACGGTGTGGATGCCGTATTTACACCTACGGACAACACCATCATGACAGCAGAACTTTCTATTTATGAAAAATTCATCGACGCAGGAATCCCGCACTACACAGGTGCCGACTCCTTTGCATTAATGGTGCCTTTGTAGGATATGGTGTTGATTATGCAAATCTGGGACAGAAAACAGCCGATATGATCGCTGACATCCTGATAGATAATGCGGATCCGTCTAAGACAGCTGTTGAAACCTTTGACAATGGTACTGCAACAGTTAATACAGAAACCTGCAAGGCACTTGGACTTGATTTCGATACCGTAAAGAAGGCATTTGAGCCTCTCTGCACACAGGTAAATGAGATCACAACTGCAGAAAGCTTTGATGAAGTAGAATCAAAATAAATTAACCGCTCACTTTTGTGAGCAGTTATGAAATAAATCCAATTGGAGGAAATCACTGTGACGATTGCAACTATGCTCTCCCTCGGGGAGACTGCCCTGAAGCTTGGACTGATCTGTTCTCTGACAGTTCTTGCTTTGTTCCTTAGTTATTCCATGCTGAATGTCTGCGACCTTTCTACAGATGGCTGCTTTACCTTCGGGGCCGCTGTAGGAGCCGTAGTTGCTGTAAGCGGACATCCGTTTCTGTCCATTGCGGCGGCCATGGCAGCAGGTGTTACATCAGGATTTGTAACGGCTATCCTGCAGACGAAGCTGGGAGTAGACAGCCTGCTTGCAGGTATTATTGTAAATACGGCGTTATATTCCGTAAATATCGCGGTCATGGGAGGGTCATCCCTGATCAATATGAATCGGACGACCACAGTATTTACCATGATGAAGGATGCGCTTGCAGGTACACCGTTAAAAGGCAGGGAAGATATCCTCATTGCAGCCATCGCAGTGATCCTCGTGATCGTATTTCTGGTATTCTTTCTGAAAACAAGACTTGGCCTTGCGATCCGGGCAACCGGAAATAATTCTGATATGGTAAAATCTTCCTCCATCAATCCGGTCTTTACAACGGTCATCGGCCTTTGCGTGGCAAATGCATTTACCGCACTTTCCGGATGTCTTCTGTCTCAGTCACAGAAATCCGTAGATATCAACATCGGTCAGGGTATGGTCACCATCGCACTGGCATCCTTGCTGATCGGAGGTACCCTTCTCGGACATGGAGGAATTTTTGTGAGAGCGGTGGGAATGGTGCTTGGTTCCTTTATCTTCCGCCTTGTGTATACCATCGCACTTCGGTTCAATATGCCGGCATTTATGCTGAAGCTGGTATCCTCTGTGATCGTTGTTCTTGCAATTTCCGGTCCATATCTTAAGAAACAGTGGCCGCAGATCCGAAGAAGAATGACTCATGCAAAAGGGGGAAGATGATCTATGTTAAAAATCAGCCATATTTCAAAAACATTTAATCCGGGAACCGTAAACGAAAAAAAGGCGATCACAGATCTTTCCCTGGAACTGAAAAAAGGCGACTTTGCTACGATCATCGGTTCCAATGGTGCAGGAAAATCAACACTTTTTAATGCGATCTGCGGTGATTTTCTTACAGATGCCGGTTCGATCGAGCTGGATGGCAGGGATATCACATTTATGCCGCAGCATGCACGCGCAAAAGAGATCGGACGTCTTTATCAGGATCCGATGCGTGGTACTGCACCGGGAATGACGATCGAAGAGAATCTTGCACTTGCAGCCGGCAAGGGTGGGTGGCTTTCCCGCACGACCCGGCAGGAAAAAGAGCGTTTTCGTGAGGAATTAAAGAAGCTGGACATTGGGCTGGAAGAGCGGATGAGCCATCCGGTAGGTCTTCTTTCCGGTGGACAGAGACAGGCGCTGACGCTTTTGATGGCAACCATGAATCCGCCGAAATTACTTCTTCTGGACGAGCATACTGCAGCCCTTGATCCGGGAACTGCTGAGAAAGTCCTTAATCTCACCAGACGGATCGTGGAAGAAAATCAGCTGACCTGTCTGATGATCACACACAATATGCAGTCAGCAATTGATCTTGGTAACCGTATCCTGATGATGGACTCCGGCAATATCGTGCTGGATATCGGAGGGGAAGAGAAGAAGGATATGACCGTGGATGGCCTTCTTGAGAAATTTAAAACGGGAGTGGGCAAGGCTTTGGATAATGACCGTATTCTTTTGTCTGAATAAACGGAATAAATAATGAAGAACCGTTACCGATCATGTGTAAAGTGGAAAATGAATAGCTGCTTTACACAGGTGACGGTTTTTTTTATGAAAATTCTTGAGTATGTCACGTTACCGTGATAAAATAAATGAAATCACTTTGTGATTCATTTATGAGCAAGTAGCGAAGCGGATTGCGAATATCCGTTTGATTTTATTATGGAAGAGGGACGAATGATATGCAGTTTTCAAAAAGATTGGACCGATTTGGAGATGAAATTTTTGCTGCTCTGAACAACCGACGTATGGAGCTGGAAGCACAGGGCATGAAGATCTATAACATGAGTGTGGGAACTCCGGATTTCAAGACTCCGGAATATATCAAGAAAGCTGTAGCGGAAGCAGCTATGGATGACAACAACTGGAAATACAGTCTCCGTGATCTGCCGGAGCTTCTGGATGCAGTCTGTATTTATTATAAGAAACGTTTTGATGTGGAACTGACACCGGACATGGTAATGACTGTTTATGGAAGCCAGGAAGGAATGGGGCATCTTGGCATGGCGCTTTGTGATGAGGGAGATACAGTACTTCTTCCGGATCCGTGCTATCCCGTATTTGCAGCAGGAAGTCTGATGGCAGGAGCAGTTCCTTACTATTATCCGCTGGTTGCAGAGCATGATTTTCTTCCCTATGTAAAGGGAATTCCGGAAGAATTGCGAATAAGGCTAAATATATGGTAGTATCCCTGCCGTCCAACCCGGTAGGAAGCATTGCCACTCCGGGACTTTACGAAGAAATCGTGGAATTTGCGAAAAAATATGATATTCTGATCATTCATGATAATGCGTACAGCGATATTATTTTTGACGGGGCATTTGGAGGAAGTTTTTTGGCCACTCCGGGAGCGAAAGATATTGGCGTGGAATTTTTCAGTCTTTCCAAATCCTTCAATGTTACAGGCGCAAGACTTAGCTTTCTGGTAGCCGGCCGGATGTGATCGCAGCGCTCCGCAAATTGAGAAGCCAGATCGACTTCGGCATGTTCCTGCCGCTTCAGAAAGCAGCTATTGCAGCACTTCAGGGACCGCTGGACAGCGTAAAAGAACAGTGTCAGAAGTACCAGGAGAGAAGAGATGCTCTCTGCCAGGGACTTCGTGATATCGGATGGGAACTTCCAAATGGAAAAGGCACCATGTTTGTCTGGGCGAAGATCCCGGGTGGCCGCACCGACAGCATGGCATTCTGTATGGAACTGATGGAAAGGCCGGCGTCATCGTGACTCCGGGAGCAAGCTTTGGTCCCCACGGAGAGGCTACGTACGTTTCGCCCTGGTACTTCCGCCGGAGAAGATCCGGGAAGCAGTGGAAGCGATCCGAAAAGCGGATTAAACTGAATAACTGAAAGTTGTTCAAAATCCGATCTCAAGCCATGAAAAGATTACTTATCAGCGTTTAAGCCGCTGTGGATCTTAAATGATCCGCAGCGGCTTTTCATCTCGTGGATGAAAGGCTGACCTGTTTTGTGGCAGAGAAGCATTTCGTAAAGATTGGAAGCCGCACAGGTTTCATTAAAAAGTCGAAGCGCAGTTTCATCGAGGATCGCAGATGCATCGGCGGCTTTGGTGATCAACGGGATCGAGGAGTTTTTCTTGATCTGGCTGAGAAGCGGAGCACTGTTTTTTTGAAAGCCAAGTACCCGGGCATAGGGAATGTGTCCGGGTGCTTTTGTTTTTTGGTCAAGAAAGATCCGGACAAGGCTGCGGCAGATAGCAGAACGGGTAATATCCCGTGTTTTCAAAAGATCCGCAAACTGGGAAAAACCTTCATATTGATTTCGGGATTTCAGGATACGCCGGATCAGTGCATCCGAAAGCTCCGGATACATTTTTAAAGTTTCTTCGGATTCCTGAAGCAGTTTGTAATGCAGAGGAAGATCCAGTGCTGAATCAGAAAGCCATGCTCCTTTTTTGAGAGAATCCAGGAATCCGGGAAGGGAAGCAGAAGGGATCAACCGGGAAAGATCAGCAGACTGCACAGTTCCTTCGGATTTTTTCATAAGGCTCCGGATGCCGGAAGCAGAGGGAAATTCTTCGTCGGAAAGAAGAGAAAAATCCGTATCATGATAACCACATCCCTTTCTTAAAAGTGCATGAGGAAGGATACGGCTGTTAAGACGGAGAAGCGCTTTGCAGTATTCGATTCCCAGGATGTTATTGGGAGAAGAAGAATGAGTTCAATATGTTCTGATGAAACGCCGAATGTGTTATGCACGGAAGTGGCTTTTTCTCGCATGTAACGGATCAAAGCACTGCTTCTTGCAGCAGGAAAACTCATTCCGGTACGAAGATTCTGCTGAAGGAGTTTGCGGTATTCAAACGGTTCCTTTACAAGAATCTGTGCAATATTCATAAGAGTCTCTGTATCTCCGCATTCACTTCCGAAACATAGCTCATCTACAACACCAAGCCCGTCAAGAAGCTTACGCCACCTGCGGCAAATCCTTCCGCACTGGCCGTTGCTGTCTGTACCGGCATTTCCAGGATCAGATTGGCGCCTCCGAGAAGAGCATCTCAGCCCGGAGATGTTTTTCCATAAGGGCAGGAGCCCCTCTTTGGACAAATCCCCGCTCATGGCGATCACAATATAATCAGCACCAAGGATCTCCCGGGCATAGCGGATCTGGTATTCGTGACCTTTGTGAAATGGGTTATATTCTGCAATGATTCCAACAACTTTCATATAAAAAAGTACCTGCCATTTCTGAAAATTATAATGGTGCTATTTTAACATAAGCAATGTAAAAAGTTAAGCGGCATTCGAATCTGTTTTGCTGCCATAAACCCGAATGCTGCTGTCCGCTCTGGGCACGGCAACACCCTTTGTGAGATACAGAAATTACGCAAATTTATGATCATGCGCCGAAATCCTCGGGTCATCTGTGATCTTTATCCACAAAAAACACATCGCAGAACATTGTCGGTAAACAGTAACAATTGCACTTCAAAAAATACGCAGTATAGCCATTTTCTGACAATGAAACGCTTGAAAAGAAAAGGGTAAGGGGGTATAATAAACATAGTGTAGTGCCCGAACAGACACTAGCGTTTTTGTTACATCAAGAAAGGAGCCATTTAATCATGGGATTTGTTGAACTGCTTAAAAAAAGAGCAAAAGAAAGCGTAAAAACAATTGTACTGCCAGAGACAGAGGATATGAGAACTCTTGAGGCAACTGACAAGATTCTGAAAGAGGGAGTTGCAAAGATCATCCTCATCGGTAATGAGGAAGAGATCAACAAGAAAGCTGCAGAGGGTGGCTTTGATATTTCCGGTGCACAGATCGTAGATCCGGAGAAATCTGACAGAACTCAGGCATATATTGATAAATTTGTAGAGCTGAGAGCAAAGAAGGGAATGACACCTGAGAAAGCGAAAGAGATCCTTCATACTCAGTACCCATACTATGGCGTAATGATGGTTAAGATGGGGGATGCAGACGGTATGGTATCCGGTGCATGCCATTCTACAGCAGATACACTTCGTCCATGCCTTCAGATCCTGAAGACAAAACCGGGAACCAAGCTTGTATCCGCATTCTTCCTGATCGTTGTTCCGGATTGCGAGTATGGTGCAAACGGTGCATTCGTATTTGCTGATTCCGGTCTGAACCAGAACCCGACTCCGGATGAGCTTTCTGCGATCGCAGCATCTTCTGCTGAGTCCTTTAAGCTTCTTGTTCAGGAGGAGCCGATCGTAGCTATGCTTTCCCACTCCACTAAGGGAAGTGCAAAGCATCCTGACGTAGATAAAGTCGTAGAGGCTACAAGAATTGCCAAAGAGGAGCATCCGGAGCTTAAACTTGACGGAGAGTTCCAGCTTGATGCAGCTATCGTTCCAAGCGTAGGCGCATCCAAAGCACCGGGAAGCGAAGTAGCAGGTAAAGCTAATGTACTGGTATTCCCTGACCTTGATGCAGGTAACATCGGATACAAGCTTGCTCAGCGTCTTGGTAAAGCAGAAGCATACGGACCTGTTACACAGGGTATCGCAAAACCTGTAAACGACCTGTCTCGCGGATGCTCTGCAGATGATATCGTAGGTGTTGTAGCGATCACAGCAGTACAGTGCCAGGCAGAGGATAAATAATTATTAAAAGATCAGGAGAGTTAAATCATGAACGTATTAGTTATCAACTGTGGAAGTTCTTCATTAAAATATCAGTTAATCGATTCTGAGACAGAGAATGTACTTGCAAAGGGTCTCTGCGAGAGAATCGGTATCGACGGAAGACTGGTATACCAGAAAGCCGGATGTGACAAAGAGATCACAGAGGCAGCTATGCCAACACATAAAGAAGCAATCCAGATGGTACTGGATGCTCTTACAAACGATAAGACAGGTGCGATCGGAAGCCTTAAAGAGGTTAATGCGATCGGACATCGTGTCGTACACGGAGGCGAGAAATTTGCTTCTTCCGCAGTGATCACAGACGAGATGATCAAAGCAGTAGAAGAGTGCAATGACCTTGCACCGCTTCACAACCCGGCTAACCTCATTGGTATCCGTGTATGTGCAGAGCTTATGCCAGGCGTACCGCAGGTAGGCGTATTTGATACCGCTTTCCATCAGACAATGCCTGCTAAAGCATATCTCTATGGACTTCCGCTTGACTTCTACAAGAAATATAAAGTAAGAAGATACGGTTTCCACGGAACATCCCACAGCTTCGTATCCAAGAGAGCTGTTGATTTCCTTGGCCTTGACAAAGACAACTCCAAAGTTATCGTCTGCCACCTTGGAAACGGATCTTCCATCAGCGCAGTTGTAAATGGCAAATGTGTAGATACAACAATGGGTCTTACACCACTTGAAGGTGTTGTTATGGGAACTCGTTCCGGTAACATCGATCCGGCTATCATGGAGTTCATTGCTAAGAAAGAGAACCTGGACATTGAGGGCGTTATGAACGTACTCAACAAGAAATCTGGTCTTCTCGGACTTTCCGGCGGACTTTCCAGCGACTTCCGTGACCTCAACGAGGCAGCTGAAGGCGGAAACGAGGATGCAGCTAATGCCATCGACGTTCTCTGCTATGGCATCGCTAATTCGTAGGCGGATATGTTGCAGCAATGAATGGTGTTGACGCGATCGTCTTCACAGCAGGTATCGGTGAGAATGCGATCCCGGTACGTGAGAAGGTTGTCAGCTATCTCGGATACCTTGGCGTAACACTTGACAAAGATGCTAACGGACATCGTGGCGAGGAAATCGTGATCTCCACACCGGATTCCAAGGTTAAGGTTGCAGTTATCCCGACAAACGAGGAGCTTGCAATCTGCCGTGAGACTGTAGCACTGGTATAATCAGCTGTTTCAGTACCGGTACAGAACCGTTCGGGCATGATCGGTAATCAGGCAGAATTATATATTACTGTGGATCAGCAGTATACATTCGGGGGGCGGACAATTAAAGGTCCACCCCCGTAATTTACCCCGAATTTCTGATTAAGCCAACAGTAACAAAAAATTAAAA
>ENA-OQAS01000887-OQAS01000887.1-human-gut-metagenome-genome-assembly--contig:-NODE-887-length-14983-cov-12.057754_pt1 | contig 14983 bp, 16 predicted proteins | sample MGYA00242733_ERZ504523 | MGnify/ENA primary metagenome ERZ504523 (study PRJEB26092, sample SAMD00036239) | human gut metagenome | host: Homo sapiens | study: EMG produced TPA metagenomics assembly of... | reverse complement strand
ATGAGACAGTCATCGGACTTGAGGTCCATGTAGAGTTAGCTACAAAAACAAAGATCTTTTGCGCCTGCTCCACAGCTTTCGGAGGCGCACCAAATACACATACATGTCCTGTCTGCACAGGACAGCCGGGCTCACTTCCTGTTTTAAACAAGCAGGTTGTAGAGTACGCAGTGGCAGTAGGACTTGCCACCAACTGTACCATCACACAGTACAGCAAATTTGACAGAAAGAACTATTTTTATCCGGATAACCCACAGAACTATCAGATATCACAGCTTTATCTGCCAATCTGCCGCAACGGTTCAGTGGAGATTGAGACAGCAAACGGAAAGAAAAATGTCAGAATCCATGAAATCCACATGGAGGAGGATGCCGGAAAGCTCGTACATGACGAGTGGGAGGACGTATCTATCGTAGATTACAACCGTTCCGGAGTACCTCTTATAGAGATAGTATCAGAGCCTGATATGCGCTCCGCGGAGGAGGTTATAGCATACCTTGAGACTCTGCGTCAGACCATCCAGTATCTCGGAGCATCTGACTGTAAATTGAATGAGGGCTCAATGCGTGCCGATGTCAATATCTCAGTCAGAGAGGTGGGCGCAAAGAAGTTTGGTACACGTACTGAGATGAAAAACCTTAACTCCTTCAAGGCTATTGCACATGCCATCGAGGGCGAGCGTGAGCGTCAGATAGAGCTTCTTGAGATGGGCAGAAAGGTAGTACAGGAGACCCGTAGATGGGATGACAACAAGGAATCATCACATGCCATGCGTTCAAAAGAGGATGCGCAGGACTACAGATATTTCCCTGAGCCTGACCTTGTGCCAATCGTCGTATCCGATGAATGGATCGCACAGATAAAGGCAAAGCAGCCTGAGCTTCGTCCACAGAAGCTTGCACGCTACAAGAAGGAATATGACATCCCTGAGTATGATGCAAAGATTCTCACAGAGTCAAAGCATATGGCAGACATATTTGAGGCTGCCACAAAGCTCTGCGGCAAGCCGAAGAAGGTTTCAAACTGGCTGATGGTTGAGACAATGCGACTGTTAAAGGATAATGATATGGATGCAGATGAGATAAACTTCTCACCTGTAAACCTTGCAAAGCTTGTAGATCTGGTGGATGCAGGCACGATCAACTCATCTGTTGCAAAGGAAGTATTTGAGAAAATATTCTCGGATGATATCGATCCTGAGCAGTATGTCGAGGAGAACGGTCTTAAGAGCATGAATGATGAGGGTGAGCTTAAAGCCACAATCCAGGCTGTCATCGATGCAAATCCACAGGCTGTGGAGGATTATCACAATGGCAAGAAGAAAGCCATCGGAGCACTTGTAGGTCAGACCATGAAGGCCACAAAGGGCAAGGCAAATCCTGCTGTTGTCAATAAGCTTCTTATGGAGCTGTTATAATAGATATTAAGAAAATGGATCCGGCAGGTCTTTTGATCTGTCGGTTCTTTTTTTTTCAAAAGCGCCTCAGCTTGCTTGCACGCATTTATTCAGTAGTGTATAATAGTTAAATGGCTGATAAAGCAGCTAAATGATACAAAGGCGGTAATTCACCTATGAATAATGATGATTTCAAGGAAGTACCTGACAATATTCAGGATAATAATGAAGAAACTACAAATAACATAGATAATACAAACGATAACAAGTCAAACGACTACGAGGATGTCTGCTACATCTGCCGCAGACCGGAGAGCGTGGCAGGCAAGATGATACATATCCAGCCGAACCTGTGCATCTGCAACGATTGTATGCAAAAGACCTTTGACTCCATGAGCAACGGTAATTTTGGCAACCTCGGAAATCTGGGAAATATAAGCAATATGGATTTTTGCAATATGCCAAATATCAGCATGATAAATTTGTCAGATCTGACAGGAGCATACCAAACAGCCAGAAGCTTAAGAAGAAAAAACCAAAGGAAGAGAAAAAGGTCGAGCCGATTCTTGACATTCACTCAATTCCTGCACCGCATAGGATTAAGGCGAGTCTTGATGATTATGTGGTAGGTCAGGAGCATGCAAAGAAGGTCATGTCGGTTGCAGTGTATAACCACTACAAGCGTGTCATGGCTGACAATAAGCATAAGGCGCAGGAAGAGAATACCACTGCAAAGCAGGCTTCAAATAAATATGATGGTGTGGAGATTGAGAAATCAAATATGCTCATGATCGGACCTACAGGTTCAGGAAAGACATATCTCGTAAAGACTCTTGCAAAGCTTTTAGATGTGCCACTTGCCATAACAGATGCCACATCACTTACTGAGGCCGGATATATCGGTGACGATATTGAAGTGTGGTAAGTAAGCTTCTTGCGGCTGCAGATAATGACGTGGAGAGAGCTGAGCACGGTATCATTTTTATAGATGAGATAGACAAGCTTGCAAAGAAGAGAAATGCCAACCAGCGTGATGTGAGCGGAGAGTCAGTGCAGCAGGGTATGCTTAAGCTTTTAGAGGGCTCAGAGGTTGAGGTGCCGGTTGGTGCCAGCAGCAAGAATGCCATGGTTCCGATGACCACAGTTGACACGAGAAATATTCTCTTTATATGCGGAGGTGCTTTCCCGGGACTGAGGATATCATAAAGGAGCGCCTGAACAAGGAGGCTTCTATAGGCTTCAAGGCTGATTTAAAGGACAAGTATGATGGGGATGAGAACCTGCTCATGCAGGCAACTGTTGATGATATCCGCAAATTCGGAATGATTCCTGAGTTTATAGGACGACTTCCTATCATGTTCTCACTTGAGGCTCTCACCGAGGATATGCTTGTAAAGATATTGAAGGAGCCAAAGAATGCCATTATCAAGCAGTATCAGAAGCTCCTTGAGATGGATGAGGTAAGGCTTGAGTTTGATGACGATGCGCTTTATGCCATCGCCAAGATGGCAAAGGAGAAGAAGGTCGGAGCCAGAGCCCTTCGTGCGATTATAGAGGATTTCATGCTCGATATCATGTATGAGATACCAAAGGATGACAATATCGGCACGGTTACAATCACTAAGGACTATGTGGAGAAGAAGGGTGGCCCGCTCATTCAGATGAGAGGTACACCTGAGCTTGCAGACAGTCAGCACGTTTAATTGTTAAATGATTATGAAATTGTGAATTGGCTGTAAATGATGCAACCAGGCTATGCGTAATGAATCTATGTGTAGTCTGTAATGATTTATAAACGTTCATATATCAAGAGGAATTGGAAAAATGAAAATTATCCACTGTGCAGACCTGCATCTGGATTCGAAGATGACCTCGAATCTGTCAAAGGAGCAGGCAAAAGAGAGAAAAATGGAAATACTGCGTACATATTCAAGGATGATAGAGTACGCCAAAAATAATGATGTAAAGGCGATTATCATAGCAGGCGATTTATTTGACACGAGAAATGTGTCAGCGACTGCCAGAAATCTGGTAAAGGATTCGATTACGTCAAATCCGGATATCGATTTCTATTATCTTAAGGGTAATCACGACTCGGACAATTTCATATCGAAGCTCGATGAAATCCCTGACAACCTTAAGCTTTTTTCTAATCAGTGGACCTCATACAGCTATGGAAATATCACAATAACAGGTCTTGAGATAGACAAGTCTAACCAAGCTGCCATGTACAATTCTCTTGTGCTCGACAATGACAATTACAACGTGGTCACTCTCCACGGACAGCTCGGTGATGAGATTTCCACAGGCGACCTTAAGAATAAGGGCATTGATTATCTCGCGCTCGGTCATGTGCATGAGTATCAGAGCGGACAGCTTGACAACCGTGGCATGTACTGCTACAGCGGCTGCTTAGAGGGAAGAGGCTTTGATGAGTGTGGACAAAAGGCTTTGTGGTGCTTGATATAGATGATGAGAAGCTCACGGCAGGCTTTAGCTTTGTACCGTTTGCGTACAGGAGCCTCTACACGCTGTATGTGGATGTGACAGGAGCCATGACCACACAGGATGTGGCTGTGAAGATGGAAAAGGCCATTTCGGACAGTGAATATTCATCGAGAAGCATGGTAAGTTCGTGCTTGTAGGTGAGGTGGACGTGGATTGTGAGATAAACACAGACTTCCTCAAGGATATGTTCGAGGAATATTTCTACTATGAAAAGGTGTATGATGAGACAAGGCTTCTCATCAATTACAGTGAATACGAAAAGGATGCATCACTTAAGGGTGAGTTCATACGGATGGTGCTTGGCTCAGATATGACCGAGGAGCAGAAGTCTGAGGTCATCAGGTGTGGTATATCGGCGCTTAGCGGGGAGGAGATTTAGAAATTGAAATTAATAGCTTGTCACATAAACAACTTCGGAAAGCTGTCCGATCTTAATATCAATTTCAATGATGGAGTCAATGTCATAAACCAGCCAAACGGCTGGGGAAAGAGTACACTTGCGGCTTTTTTGAAGGCTATGCTTTACGGCTTTGATACGAAAAAGGAGCCGGGCGCCTTTGAGAGGGAAAGAAAGCTCTATAAGCCATGGCAGGGCGGCACTTATGGTGGAGAGCTTGATTTTGAGGCCGATGGAGTGGAGTACAGACTTGTAAGGACATTTGGCCTCACAGAAAAGCAGGATGATTTTCATTTGTACAGGCTTGCAACCATGGTTGAGTGTGATGATTTTTCACCACTGCTTGGAGAGGAGCTTTTTGACCTCGACCGCAGCTCGTTCAAGAGAACGATATACATAGCGCAGGCAGACTGCATGTTTTCGTCATCAGACAGCATCAGCGCAAAGCTTGGCAATATGGCGGAAAATACAAATGACATCAACAACTTCGAGTCGGCGACAGCGGACATTAAGGACATGATGAACAAGATGTCCCCAAACCGTATCACAGGCTCTATCAAAAAGCGTGTAAATACACTCACAGCCTTGGAACAGGAGCTTAAGAAGTATCAGGCAGCGGATGAGGCGGCAGCACAGCTTTCAGAGAAAATAGATGAGAAAACTGCCCAGAAGAAGGAGCTTACCGGTATCAGAGCCGAGTACGGCAGGGCGCTTCAGGTGGCATCTGAGGACAGCAGAAAGCAGGCACTTCGTGAAAACTACGAGCAGCTTTGTGCTGTTGCAAAGGAGAAAGAGAGCATTTACAATGCAGCAATGGCAGTCTTTGGAGAAAAAGCACCGGATGAGGCAGAGCTTTTGGAAAAGACAAAGCAGGCCGGAGAGCTAGAAAGCTTAAAGGCTGTAGAAGATAATCTGAGCTTTACGCCTGAGGAGGAGCAGTATTTAGATACACTTTCAGGTATGTTTAAGGATGGTGTGCCATCTGATGATGGTCTTGATGAGATGCAAAAGAAGATAGCAAACATCCAGAGCGTCAAGAATGAGTACAGCCATATGGAGCTCAAGCTCTCGCAGATGACCTCACTTGCAAAGATGGCAGATGATGAGGAGGAGCCGGAGACCCCTGAGAAGACTAAGCTTGTACCTGTAGGTATTGTGCTTATGGTTATCGGTCTTTTGGCAGCGGCTGTTGCCACGGTATTCAGTCTGAATGAGAAGTACAATGTGAAGGAAATCATGTTTCTTGTGGTAGGCATAGCTGGAGTCGCTATGGCGCTTTGCGGTGTTGTCATGATGGTCTATGGAATCCGTCTGAACAACAAAAAGCAGAGAGCATACATCAGGCTTATGGCTGAGCGTGAGGAAAATATAAAGCAGAAGGAGATACCGATTCAGGAATTAAAGGAGCAGCTTGAGCAGATTCAAAGCGGCATTACATCAATGGAGCATGAGGTATCGCAGTTTTTTGACAGCTTTTCGATTGAAGCAGATGAATCGCAGTATCAGGAGAAGCTTTATGAGCTTCGAACAAAGGCTCATGACTACAGTCGTTTCAACGAGCAGATAGGAAAGCGCGCCAAGACAAAGGCTGACTATGAGAAGGCAAAGGCTTCGCTTGATGAGTATTTAAGTCTCTATGGATATGACAGTGCTGCAGAATATACACAGACACTTTCACAGATGAAAAAGCAGCTCGCAGAGGCCGGCTTTGCAAAGGAAAATATGGACAGTGCTCTTCAGAAGAAAACGCAGTTTGAGAATGACAACGATATGGACAAGCTTCTTGCACCAAATGAGTGTCCGTATACACTTGATGAGCTCAATGAGATGATTTCAAAGGTGGAAGGCAGCCTCGATGAAATCAGGGCATCCTTAGCGCAGTACGGCAGACAGATGGATGATCTGCAGGAGCAGCTTGATATGAGGGATGAAAAGGAGCAGGAGTATCGCAACTGCAAGCAGATACAGGCTGAGGAAAAGCATAAGTACGAGATACTTGGGCTTACATCAGACTATCTGACCAGAGCAAGGGAACAGTTTACTGCCAGATACATGGCGCCTATTTCCAATGGCTTCCAGAAGTACTTCGGTATCCTGACAGAAAATACAGACAGAGACTGGCAGGTGGATGCCAATATTTCAATAAGGATGAAGGAGCAGGGACAGCTTCGCGATGTGAGAACCATGTCGGCAGGCTACAAGGACCTGATAGGCATATGTATGCGTTTTGCGCTTGTGGATGCGATGTATCCGGGCGAGAAGCCGTTCCTCATACTTGACGATCCGTTTGTGAATCTGGATGATGAGAAGCTTGCTCGAGGCAGAAGGCTGCTTGCGGTGCTTTCGCAGGATTACCAGGTGATCTATTTTACATGTCATGGAAGCCGCGAGTAAATTTTGGTCGAAGCTTTGTTTATATTAGATAAATATGGTAGCATATTTTTATTTATAGAATATAATTATATGAGGGTCAAAATATCTTTTGACCCTCATATCTAAATATTATATCATATGAGGTAAAATATGCAGTTCATAGTATCAAAAAGGAGTTCATTCCACCGGTAATAGCTCCTGATATCATAGAGACATTGGGCGATGATTACGAGATATGGACATATGAGGATTACGAAAGACTCCCACCACTTCTGGTGGGAGTTTATTCGTATTCGGCTATTCCAAAGTGTCTTGCTCCTTTATCCACGCAGGGACTTGTAAAGAGCGGTGTGTTCAGGCTTCAAAGGGAGTTTGTTCCGGGACTATACGGAAATGGTGTGTATGTGGTGGTTATTGACACAGGTGTGAATTATGCGCAGGAGGCTTTTATGACACCTGAGGGTAAGACGAAGATTGCAGTGCTCTGGGATCAGAATACGGATACGGTTTATTCTGAGGATGAGATAAATGCTGCTATTTTATCGGAAAATCCATATGAGAGTATACCGGGCGATGAGGATGGGCATGGTACGTTTGTGGCGAGCGTGATATGTGGCAATGACAGACCGCAGGATGATTTTGCAGGTGTGGCACCACAGGCTAAGCTTATTGTCGTGAAGCTGAAAAGGGCACCTCAAAAGCTGTATGATTTCTACTTTATTCCGGATCGTAAAATGGTGTACTCGGAGGTTGATGTGATGAGAGCAGTGCATTTTGCAGATGAGTTTGCAGGTCAAAAGGGAGCACCGGCTGTCTTTTGCATGGCGCTTGGCTGCAATAACGGAAGCCACACGGGAGCTGAGGATCTTTCAGAGTATCTGGACTATATCACGGCAAAAAGAGGCAGGGCTGTGGTTGCGGCAGCGGGCAATGAGGCGAACAGCAGGCATCATTATAAAGGGCGCATAACAGATACAGTCGATGATATTGAGATAAATGTTGAGCAGGATATGGATGGCTTTTATCTGGAATGCTGGGCACTTTCACCTGAGCTATTTACGCTTTCTGTCATATCACCGAGTGGTCAGTCGAATCCGGCAGGGGTACCAATGCGAATAGACAGCGGTGAATACTCATTTCTGCTTGAAGGAACACAGGTGACTATTGACTACAGGCAGACCGGCAGACAGACGAGGGATTTGCTTATATTTATCCGCTTTGAAAAGGTGGTGAAGGGAGTGTGGACCATCAGGGTATTTCCACTTAGTACTATTGGAGGTGTTTTTAATATGTGGCTCCCGATGACAGGACTTCTTGATGCTGATGTGAGCTTTATTGTCTCGGAGCCTGATACCACGCTGACCATGCCTTCGGATGCTAAGCTTGTGATAACGGCGGGAGGCTATAATTCCCTAAATGATGCAATACTTTTAGAGTCGGGAAGGGGCTTTGACGCAGACGGTGGAATAAAGCCGGATCTCGTAGCACCGGCTGTGGATATCACAGGGGCAAATCTAAGAGGAATGTATATAGCACTAAGTGGCACATCGGCGGCTGCTGCAATCACTGCAGCGGTGGCGGCTCTCATCATGGAGTGGATGATAGTGAGAGGCAATGTTTTGCTCGCAAACGGAGTGGATATAAAAAATGTCATGGTAAGAAACTGCCGCAGAAAAGAAAAAACTGACTACCCAAATAAAATTTTTGGCTACGGATTCATGAATGGGTTTGCCAATTTCTAAGAAAACGGATATAATATATTCTAAAAGATAAAAAGGAAGGGTGAATGGATGACAAAAAGCAATAATTTATTAGCGGATTACGCTGCAAAAAACAGGATATCTGTATTAAAAATGACACAATTTCAGATAGTCTTTTCAGGGAATATGGTGTCAACAGAGGACTTAGGGATGTAAACGGAAAGGGAGTTCTGACAGGTCTTACGAATATTTCGGAGATTGTTTCATTTAAGACGGGCGAGGATGGCAGCAGCGTGCCATGTGACGGACAATTGTGGTACAGGGGCTACAATGTAAAGACACTTACGAACAACTTAAGGCCCGGTGAGTTTGGTTTTGAAAAAATTGCTTATCTGCTGCTTTTCGGGCAGCTGCCATCTGAGAGTGAATTGGCTGAGTTTACAGAGGTTTTAGGAAGAAGCAGAACCCTTCCTACCAACTTACGAGGGATGTCATCATGAAGGCTCCGTCAAAGGATATCATGAATTCCATGACGAGAAGTATACTGACACTGGCTTCATATGATCCTCTTGTAGCAAAGGCGGGCATCGACAACAATATCAGACAGTGCTTATCACTTGTTGCAATATTCCCGATGCTTGCAGTTTACGGTTATCATGCGTATAATCATTATGAAAATGATCAGAGCATGTATATTCACAGGCCGGATCCAAAGCTTTCGACAGCTGAAAACTTCCTTAGGATGCTCAGAGCTGACAATCAATATACAGAGCTTGAAGCAAGGGTGCTTGATATGGCACTTATTCTTCATATGGAGCACGGCGGTGGAAACAACTCTACATTTACCACCCGTGTGGTTACATCGGCAGGTACAGATACATACTCTGCTATCGCGCAGCCATGTCATCCCTTAAGGGACCAAAGCACGCGGTGCCAATATCAAGGTGATGGAGATGATGCGAGACATCCGTTCGCATGTGAAGCACTGGGATGATGAGGATGAGGTGAGAGCATACCTCAGAAAAATGATGGATGGGGAGGTGTTTGACCACAAGGGACTCATCTATGGAATGGGACATGCGGTGTATTCACTTTCTGACCCGAGGGAGCGTATATTCAGAGGCTATGTGGAGAAGCTTTCAGTTGCAAAGAAGAGAGATAATGAGATGAACCTCTATAATACAATAGAGAAGGTGGCTCCTGAGATTATCGCTGAAAAGCGCCATATCTTTAAGGGTGTTTCTCCGAATGTCGATTTCTACAGCGGCTTTGTTTATGAGATGCTTGGTATTCCTATGGAGCTTTACACACCTCTTTTTGCCATTGCGCGAATCGTTGGCTGGAGTGCCCACAGGCTTGAGGAGATTGTCGGCATGAACAAGATTATCCGTCCGGCTTACAAGAGCGTCATGAAAGAGATAGAGTAACGAGAGGATGTTACAGTCTATCGTTCATATATCAATAATACGATATGTTGGGGATTGGACATATTAAAAGAATCGAGGTATTATACAAATGAGTTTTACAAAGGTAAAAAAGGGCGTCTGTGCAGCAAAGGGCTTTGTTGCAAACGGATTAAACTGTGGATTAAACAGTGACAAAAACAAAAATGACCTGGCTTTAGTTTATTCAGAAACACAGTGTCAGGCAGCGGCTGTTTACACAACAAACAAGGTGAAGGGCGCTCCTATTCAGGTGACAAAGGCACACCTTGAGGCATCAGGACATACGGCAAAGGCTGTTATTGCCAACAGCAAAAACGCCAACACCTGCAATGCTGACGGAGTAGAGAAGGCCCAGAGAATGTGCGAACTTGCAGCAGCAGAGCTTTCGATTGATCCAAACGAGGTTATCGTGGCATCTACAGGAGTTATTGGCCAGGTGCTTCCTATTGAGCCTATCGAGAGCCATATAAAGGAGCTTGCAAAGGGACTTTCGGCAGACGGCAACGACAAGGCTGTAAACGCTATCATGACTACAGATACCGTTCCAAAGCAGTATGCGGTAAAGTTCATGCTTGGAGACAGTGAGTGTACAGTAGGCGGTATGGCAAAGGGAAGCGGCATGATTCACCCGAACATGGCTACTACATTAAACTTTATCACATCAGATGTTGCCATCTCATCTGAGCTCATCCAGAAGGCCCTGAGCGAGATTGTAAAGGTTACCTACAACTGCTTAAGCATTGACGGCGATACCTCTACCAATGATATGGTAAGCATCATGGCAAACGGCCTTGCAGGAAACACACCTATTACTACAGAGAATGATGATTATCAGATCTTTAAGGATGCACTGTACGAGGTGCTTTCAAATCTTACAAGAATGCTTGCAAAGGATGGAGAGGGCGCTTCAAAGCTGTTAGAGTGCACATGCGCAGGTGCGCCTGATCTTGATACAGCAATTATTGTGGCAAAGAGCGTTATCCGTTCACCACTTTTAAAGTGTGCTATGTTTGGCGAGGATGCAACTGGGGACGAATCCTTTGTGCTATAGGCTATGCGGAGGCTGATTTTGATATAGACAAGGTGGAGCTTCACCTGCGCTCAACAGCAGGAAGCATCAAGGTGTGCGAGAATGGTGCCGGAGTTGACTTCTCAGAGGAGGAGGCAGCAAAGATACTGCATGAGGATGAGATTTACATCGACATAGATTTACACCAGGGAGATGTGTCAGCCAAGGCATGGGGCTGTGATCTTACATATGATTATGTAAAAATTAACGGAGATTACAGATCTTAATCTTGACAAGTAATATTGAATAATGATATTATTTTTTTAGAGTAATTAATTAAAAAAGTAAAGCGAACGAGGGCGTTCAGATATTAGGTTATCTGCGCCCTCTTTTTTGTTGGAAAAATCACATTTACAAAAGAGAGATTAGGAGGCGGTACATTGACTAAGAATGCATTGGATATGATTGATGAGAAAATAGTAGAGCTGCTGCAGGAAAATGCACGTATAGCGATAAAGGAGATAGCGGCACAGGTGTTTTTGTCATCACCGGCTGTAACAGCCAGAATAGAGAGATTGGAGAGCAAGGGAATCATAAAGGCTATCATGCCGCTGTAGATTCGGTTAATCTGGGCTATAAGATAAAGGCCTTTGTCAATCTGGATCTGGAGCCTGTACAAAAGGAAGAGTTTTATCCGTTTATTGAGAGTGTGGAGAATGTCATAGAGTGCAATTGTGTGACAGGAGAGTATTCTATGCTCATAGAGGTGGAGTTTTTGAATACGGAGGAGCTTGATGACTTTATCAACACTCTGCAGAAATTCGGCAAGACAAGTACACAGATAGTTTTTTCCACTCCTGTTGAGCACAGAGGCCTGCCTGTACATTCAGGTTTTGATGCATAAGATGATATGAGAGTCAAAAGATATTTTGCATGATTGAATGAAGTGTGCTAAAATAGTTTGCAAAAATACTGACTGTTAAACATGATTTTGGATGCTTTGAATAGTCAGATATATTGATTACGGCAGGAGGATAATATGAGTAAGAAATTAGGCTTCATAGGTTGTGGAAACATGGGAAAGGCAATGATACACGGAGTGCTTGCATCAGGCAAGGCACAGGCAAGCGATATTCTTGCATCTGCAAAGACCGAAAGCTCCAGAGAAAAGAATGCAGCAGAGCTTGGAATCAGGCTGACAGCGGACAATAAGAGCGTAGCAGAGTTTGCAGATATTCTGTTTTTAGCAGTAAAGCCACAGTACTATGAGGAGGTTATAGCAGAGATAAAGGACGCTGTTAGTGACGATGAAATCATTGTTTCGGTTGCACCGGGCAAGTCACTTTCGTGGTTTGACGAGATGTTTGGAAAGAGCTTAAAGGTTATACGTACCATGCCAAATACACCTGCCATGGTTGGTGAGGGCATGATGGGAGTCTGTGCAAATGAAAGAGTATCGCAGGCGGAGCTTGATACAGTGCTTGATTTGTGCTCAGGCTTTTCAAAGGCTGAGATGATAGACGAGAAGCTTATGGATGTAGTGACAGCAGTCAGCGGAAGCTCACCGGCATATGTATTTATGTTTATCGAAGCCATGGCAGATGCGGCTGTAGCAGGCGGCATGCCAAGGAGCCAGGCATATACATTTGCAGCCCAGGCAGTGCTTGGAAGCGCAAAAATGGTTCTAGAGACAGGAAAGCATCCGGGCGAGCTCAAGGATATGGTGTGCTCACCTGCCGGAACCACTATCCAGGCTGTGCGTGTGCTTGAGGAAAAGGGCATGAGAAGCAGTGTTTTTGAAGCTATGATGAAATGCCTTGATATCTCCCGCAAAATGTAGTAGAATTATTGCATTGAGTTAAAGGAGAAAAGCAATGAGTCAGGCAAAGGTTGATAAATATAAGAATGAAAAGGCAAATCGTAAAAAGACAAATGCCAGAAATAAAGTAAAGCGTGTTATAGCACGAATTGTTGCAGCGGCGGCTGTAGTCGCATTGGTAGGCTGGGGTGGTTACTCCGGATATCAGTACTATGAGAAGAGTCGTCCGGTGAACTGCTATTACGCAGATATCAGTGCTGTCAGCGATTATCTGCAGGGATTATCTACAGACAGTGAGCAGTAGATTATATTTTTGATACATAACATATATTTTACGATTTATATGATTAAGTTAAAATACCTCGCAGGTTACTGCGAGGTATTTTCAGTTTTTGAAGAATCCCCGGGCTCTTTTTGTGATTCAGATACAGTCTTTGCATTTCCTTCGGTATTTGAGCTGTCAGAATTTTTTGCTTTGGAGAGTGTGTTGTCAATTGCGTTGAGCAGCACTTTGGAGGTGTACTGACTTGTGTTTGCGTAGGAAATATTATCGGTGGATTGATTTTGCACAATCTGCGATACGAGCTCGTTCATCGCAGGTTCAACAAGCGGATACATGGTTTCCACCGAATCAGTCATGTTTTCAAGGCTTATGGAGTTAATGTTATTGCTGTCCACCGCCACAGACACATCGATAGCCGCCCCACCCAGCGCTACAGATGTATTGTACACACCCGGTGTATACATGCCGGTTTCTTCGACTGCAGGCTTTGGCTCATCACCTGAAAAGAAATATGTAGCAGCGAAAATTATCAGAAGAAGCAGTATGCCAAGGAGCACTCCGGTGAGAATGACATGCTTCATTTTTACAACGACGATTTTTGTTTTTGCACTCATATGCGCCTCCTGTGGTTGTTTTATATATAATATGTGTGGGGACGCAAAAATATGACAGATATTCCTGCCTATAACGAAAAAGAGATATCCATGAAGGATATCTCTTTTATGTTATAAGAGCGATAGACGGGCGCAAGACGTCCGGGGGACGTCTGTTCTGCGCCGACCGTTTCACGCTTCCGGTGGATGCCGGTTTGAAACGACCGAAACGGAGTGTAGACGTGGAACGGAGACAAGAAGCCGCACCGCGGGTGAGTGGCTCCGCTACACTCCTATAACGAAAAAGAGATATCCATGAAGGATATCTCTTTCGTTATAAGAGCGATAGACGGGGCTCGAACCCGCGGTCTCGACCTTGGCAAGGTCGCGCGTTACCAACTACGCCACTATCGCATTTGTTATGTTTGTGAGCTCTCTTGTGTCGAGCACGTGTTATATAATACACGATAGAGGAGCATCTGTCAACAGTAATTTTAAATTTTTTAAAAAAGTTTGACGATACCACATAAAACGGTTGTATTGATAAATTGTTCTGCGCCGCCGTTTCACGGCTTCCAGTTTTGAAACGACCGAAACGAAGTGTAGACGTGGAACGGAGACAAGAAGCTGCACCGCGGGTGAGAGGCTCCGCTACACTCCTATAACGAAAAAGAGATATCCATGAAGGATACCTCTTTTTTGTTATAAGAGCGATAGACGGGGCTCGAACCCGCGGTCTCGACCTTGGCAAGGTCGCGCGTTACCAACTACGCCACTATCGCATGTATTAAGTTGTGTGCCCTCTTATGCTTGGCACGTGTTATATAATACACGATAGTGGTGTATCTGTCAACCGTTATTTTTAATTTTTGTAATAAGTTTTCAAATAATTTCATACTCAAAACTTAGATTTTTATTATGAATACCTGGATTATCAGAACACAATACATAAGGTATATTAAATTTATGGAATTGTAAAACGGGATGGGAACTTATATCAGAAACAGATGACGTAAGAATATTACTGGTAAGACAGACTTCAATACATATATTATTCTGTTTACATAACTCCAATAATTCTGGATTGTTAGCTATAGCCAAACCATGTCCAATTCTATCTGCTTTACATTTTGTTATAGCATACCTAACATTTTCATCACTCCAACTTTCTCCAGCATGAATAGTGATACCATATCCATTCTCTTTAACCCTTCGAAAAAAGGTAGGCCATTCGTTAAAATGTACCTCAGTTTCATTTCCAGTTAAATCAAAGCCAACAAAAATATTACTATTCTTTTTTTGATTAAATCCAGTATTTTATAATACTCATTTATTTCATTAATTTCTCTTCTTACAGATATGATTAATCTCATATCTATTTTATACTCTGATTTTATAGCCTCAAAGCCCTCAATATACCAATCTAAAACTTCATCATATGTAATATTATTGAGTTTGG
>ENA-OQAS01000886-OQAS01000886.1-human-gut-metagenome-genome-assembly--contig:-NODE-886-length-15005-cov-3.689878_pt1 | contig 15005 bp, 18 predicted proteins | sample MGYA00242733_ERZ504523 | MGnify/ENA primary metagenome ERZ504523 (study PRJEB26092, sample SAMD00036239) | human gut metagenome | host: Homo sapiens | study: EMG produced TPA metagenomics assembly of... | reverse complement strand
CGATGTGATCCTCACCGCCTCGTTCGACATCACCGTGGGCGAGCCTGCCGCAGGCTTGGCGTGCAACATTGGTCTCGTCCACCATCGATGGCAACACGCTCAACGTGAACTACCTCAACTTCAACACCAACAAGCCCAAACGATTCCGCGAACTCTACGGAGACAACGTTCGAGTGGACGAATTCTACACGGACAGCGATTCGACCAGCCCATGATCGACATGGTCCGACGTGCTACATGGTCAAAGGCAACAAAATCCACCAAGTCAAATAGCCGGAAAGGCTGGAACGGAATACGACGGCAAGGGCCGATCTTGACATCTCCCCTTCGGCATGGACGCCTTGCACGAGCCAGGATGGGCGTCGGTCGGTCATATTGCCGTATATGGAAAATACGACCGACCGCAAAACAGTTAGAACGACACGCGCTTGGAATGGTTTACGGCAGAAACCTCGCACACGATGCCAACAACTACCGCGAAACACGCTTCACACACAACAAATAAATCAACCAAGCAACAGGCATCGCAACATAAACACCGGATAAAACCACACAGCAGGCAAATGCCCATACACCAAACCACCCACAAACGGACCAACCGACATACCCAAATCAATACCCGCATAATACGTACTATTCGCAATACCACTGCGCTCGCGGCCTGCGATTACCACGGCCTGCGCCTGCGTGACTGAACTCATCAGACCGTAGCCGACAGCGGTGAAAATCGCAGCCAACAACAGCATCCAATCATTGAACAGGAACGTCATGCATGCGAGCATCGCCAGCATGCCCAACGAGCAGACCGTCAGCCAGAAACGGAAGCCCTTGCTGTCGAACAGGTCGCGCAAGCCCAGTCGCAACACCAATAACGCGACCGCGTAAAACATGAAAAACAGGTCGGATGATACCGGCAGATGACGAGACTGAACATAACTCACGATGAAGGACTGATTTGCGAAATACGCTATCGCAAACATCATGAACGTCAGCGACAACGGCACCACACGCGGTTCCAGAATCGAACGGATCGAAAAACGATGCTTTTTGGTTGCGCTAGCAGAACCGTCAATGTCTACGGCAGTGGAGGGATTCTCCGTTATGGAAGTCTGCTTTTTGCGTACCGGCTGTCCTCCATTCTTCACCATCAGTGTGGCGAGCAGCATGATCACCGCCAGCACCAGCGAACTCAAAAACGTCAGACGATAACCGATGTATTTTTGCGCGCGAATACCCAATGCCGGTCCGACCGCCATAGCCAGCGCGTTCATCGTGCCATACAATCCCATGCCGGCACCCATATGCCGGATCGGCAGCAAAAGCGACATCCACGTGGCCAGGCAGACCGAGCAGCATGCGAAACCAACGCCGTTGATCACGCGAGCCATGATGAGCATGATGGGGGAGTTTGCGAAATAGTACAGCAGTCCGGCGGCGAAATAGAGCACCGTGCCAACGCACAAGTGTGCGCTTGCTGGTTTTGTCGGAAAGATTGCCTGCGATAGGGCGGCAGAACAGTGAGATGAAACTCATCGACGGCCACCGCACCCATCAGCATGCCGTCCGCGCCCAACGATTCCGCATATCCGGCAACGATCGGATTGGCAAGCATATTGCTCGACATGAAACAGAACGTCGCAAGCATGACCAACGCCATATCACGGGTGATGAGACGATCATGCTTACGCCGGGGCTGTTCGGGCTGGTTCGATTGTTGTGCCGGTTGCTTCTGTCGTACCGATTCAGATGCGGGTATCGTTGGTGCTGTCATGCTCGTTCGCCTCCGAGCATGCAACTGTAGCAGCCTTGACGAAAAACGGCCGTCCACATATTGCGGACGGCCGATGGAGATGGCTTTAACGATGTGAAGTATGCTTCGCTTACAGAGTTTTTACAGAGCTTTGGCGGCCTGCTCGACAAAACCTTCCATACCGTCGATGTCAACGACATGGTCGAAACGCACGTCGGCGGTCTCCAAACCGCGCAACGCGGCCGGAGCGGTAGTGCCGGTCGCCTCGGCAAGCACGTCCATGCATTCGAAATCCGTGCCGGAAGCATCCAAACCCAAGGATTCGTTGACCACGCGCGGGAACTTGTACGGGCTGGCGGTGCTCAGCAGCACGCGCGGCGTCAGCGGATCGCGAGGCATCTGCTGCATCACGTAATAACCGCACGCGGTATGCGGGTCGATCACATAATGGTTCTTGTTCCAGCAATCCGCGATCATCTCACGCACCTGATCCTCATCGGCCCAGCCGGTGCCGAACAGGGAACGAATCTTGGCCAGCATCGGTTCGGGAACCTCATAGGCGCCCCACTGGTTCAAATCGTTCATCAGCATGGCGATCAGACGAGTGTCCTTGTCGGACATGTAATACAGCATGCGTTCCAGATTCGAGGAGATAAGAATGTCCATCGACGGGGAAATCGTCTGATAGAACGGACGCTGACGGTTATACGTGCCGGAAGTCAGGAAATCGAACAGCACATTGTTCTTATCGGACGCAACAACCAGATGCTTGACCGGCAAGCCTAACAGCTTCGCATAATATCCGGCGAGAATATCGCCGAAATTACCGGTCGGCACCACAAACTCGACCTCATCACCGACATTGATGACCTGCTGTTCGAGCAGCTGCGCGTAAGCGGAGAAATAATAGACGACCTGCGGCACCAAACGTCCCACATTGATCGAATTTGCGGAAGACAGTACCACATGCGAATCGGAAGCCAAACGATTGGCAAGCTCACGATCACCGAAAATGCGTTTGACAGCGGACTGAGCGTCATCGAAATTGCCCTTCACCGCGCAGACATTCACATTCGAACCAGCCTGCGTGCTCATCTGCAGTTCCTGTACCTGGCTAACCTTGCCTTCCGGATAGAACACGGTGATGCCTGTGCCCTCGGCATCCGCGAAACCAGCGAGCGCCGCCTTGCCGGTGTCTCCGGAGGTGGCTGTCACGATCATGATTTTCTCGTTGCCATCGCCGCCGGCGGGGTGGTGCGTGCATGAAACGCGGCAGGATCTGCAATGCGACATCTTTGAATGCGGAGGTCGGGCCGTTAAACAGTTCCATCACGTAGTCATCGCCGAGCGGCTTGACCGGGGTGATCTTTTCGTCGGACCATTGCGCGCCGTACGCTTCATCGATGCATGCCTTGAGTTCGGTTTCGGAGAAGTCGGGCAGCAGCACGCTCAGCACGTCGAATGCGATCTGCTGGTAGGACTTGCCTGCGAGAGATGCGACGTCTACGTGGGTTTCGCCCAGTGAGTCGGTTACGAACAGGCCGCCGTCGTCGGCGATGCCTTTGCGTATGGCTTGCTTGGAGGTGAGTGAATCGGTGGTGCTGCGAGTGCTGTGGAACGTGGTCACTGGATTTCCTTAGCAATAGAACGGACAATGAACGTCAAACAATATTGAGTGTAGCGTTATGGGCGGGAAGAAGCGTGTTTGGCGTCCGTGGAATGGGACGATGCGTGTTTATGGGTGGTGATTGTTTCCTGCTTGTTTCGTGATTGCTTCCATGTTTCGAAACGCCCTATTCCCTCATGCGATTTGTGCACGTACACTTCATCGTTAAGCCTGCACGTTCGTACGGGCAACGTATTTATCCTCCAAGCCAAGGAGAGCTCAATGACCGCATCGCCTCTCGCGCAAACTCCGAACGACATGTTCAACGCGCCTATCGCCGAAGCAGACCCCGAAATCGCCGAGGTACTCAACGCTGAGTTGTCTCGACAGCAGAACGGCTTGGAGATGATCGCCTCCGAAAACTTCGTGCCGCGTGCCGTGCTTCAGGCTCAGGGTTCCGTGCTGACCAACAAGTATGCCGAAGGCTATCCGGGACGCCGCTACTATGGTGGCTGCGAGCAGGTTGACAAGATCGAAACCATTGCCCGTGAGCGTGCCAAGAGCCTGTTTGGCGCCGAATACGTCAACGTGCAGCCTCACTCCGGCGCACAGGCCAATGCAGCCGTCTACCAGGCGCTCGTCAAGCCGGGCGACACCGTGCTCGGTCTTGCCCTCGACCATGGCGGGCATCTCACCCACGGCATGAAAATCAACTTCTCCGGACGTTTCTACCATGCCGAAGCCTACGGAGTCAATCCTGAAACCTTCCGCATCGATCCTGAAATCATCCGCCAGCGCGCGCTTGAAACCCACCCGGCCATGATCATCGGCGGCTGGAGCGCTACCCGCGTATCGAAGACTTCAAGGCCATGAAGGAAATCGCCGACGAAGTCGGAGCCAAGTTCTGGGTTGATATGGCACACTTCGCGGGCCTTGTCGCAGCCGGACTGCACCCGAGCCCGGTCCCGTACGCCGATGTCGTATCCTCCACGGCTCACAAGACTCTTGGCGGTCCGCGTTCCGGTTTCATTCTCGCCAAGCAGGACTATGCCAAGAAGCTCAACTCCGCGGTCTTCCCGGGTCAGCAGGGCGGTCCGCTCATGCACGTCATCGCAGGCAAGGCCGTCGCGTTCAAGGTCGCAGCCTCTCCGGAGTTCAAGGACCGCATGCAGCGCACCCTCGACGGTGCCAAGATCCTCTCCGAACGCCTCATGTCCGACGATGTCAAGAACAACGGCATCAGCGTCCTCACCGGCGGCACCGACGTCCACCTCGTCATGGTTGATCTGCGCAACAGCGAAATGGACGGCCAGCAGGGCGAAGACCTCCTCGCCCAGTGCGGCATCACCATCAACCGCAACACCGTTCCGTTCGATCCGCGTCCGGCAAGCGTGGCTTCCGGTCTGCGCATCGGCACCAGCGCCCTCGCCACCCGCGGCTTCGGCAACAAGGAATACGAAGAGGTCGCCGACATCATCGGAACCGCACTCGCAGCAGGCAAGGATGCCGACGTGGAAGCCCTCAGGCTCGCGTCGACAAGCTCGCCGAAGACTTCCCGCTGTATCCGAGTCTCGATCAGATCTACTGATTCCATGTCGAATAACGGTTGATCGAGAACGGTTTCGGATATAAATCTCTGAGGACACGTGACGTGCGAAATCGCGCCCTGTTTCCGATGCTACGACGAAATAATGGTCGAAGCTACGGAACAAGGCGCGATTTCGCGCTAATCTAGGAAGCTATGACGAACCCACAGACCCAATCCAACGCCATGGAGCCGATGTGCTCAACGAGGTGTGCGCCAAAGCCGACGCCGCCCGAATCGCGCAAGCGCAACTTGCCCAAACCAACACGCAGCGTAAAAACGAACTTCTCAACGCCATCGCTGACGCACTCGACGCGCGCGCCAATGAAATCGCGGAAGCCAACGCCATCGACATGCAGAAATCCGCCGAACATGGCATGGACGCAGGCAAACTCGACCGGCTCAAATTTGACGTACCCCGCGTCAACGCAGCCGCACAAGGTGTGCGCCACGTAGCCACCCTACAGGATCCGATCGGTGAAATCGTGCGCGGATACCACCTCGACAACGGTCTGCGACTCGAACAAACCCGCGTGCCATCGGCGTGCTCGGCATGATCTACGAAGCACGACCCAACGTCACCGTCGACGTCGCGTCACTCTGCATCAAATCAGCAACGCGGCACTCCTCAGAGGAGGACACGCGGCCGAACGCACCAACGCAGCCACCCTCAACATCATCGCCGACGTATTGCACGAACACGGATATGATGCCGCACTCATCGCTTCCGTCGACGAATACGGGCGTCAAGGCGCCAACGCCATGATGCAGGCCCAAGGCCACATCGACCTGCTTATTCCACGAGGGGGAGCGGGCCTCATCCAAGCCGTCGTGCAAAACTCCAAAGTACCCGTCATCGAAACCGGAGCGGGCAACGTACACATCTACGTCGACCGAACCGGCGACCAAAACAAAGCCATCCCCATCATTCTCAACGCCAAAACGCAACGCGTCGGCGTCTGCAACGCCACTGAAAAACTCCTCGTGCACAGTGACATCGCCGAAGCGTTCCTTCCGCAAATCGCCACAGCGCTTGCCGCAGCCGACGTCGAAGTGCATGCCGACGAACAGGCCTACGAGATCATCGACAAAACCGGTATTGACGGGGTGAAACTGATACATGCCACTGAGGAAGACTGGGATACCGAGTATCTCGCGTTGAAGATCGGCGTCAAAGTGGTCGACTCACTCGACGAGGCCATCAGCCACATTAACCGCCACTCCACAGGGCATACCGAATCCATTATCGCCGAAGACTATTCGGCCATTGAGGAATTCACCTCACGCATCGACTCGGCGGTGGTGATGGTCAACGCGTCCACGCGTTTCACAGATGGGGGAGTGTTCGGCTTCGGCGCGGAACTTGGTATCTCCACGCAAAAAATGCATGCACGCGCCCATGGGACTACGCGAAATGACCACGACCAAGTGGATCGGCTACGGAACAGGCCAGGTACGGGCATGAACGAACACAACAATAATGACGGCCAGATGGAGGAAACAATGACTGACGCTAAGAACCCATGGAATGCGGATCTCAATGACCCCTATCTGGGATTGAAGCTCGCATCCGAACGATTAAGCATCGTACGATACGTGTTTCTCGTGCAGATCGAGGACGGCATCGCATCGGCGGCACAGCGTGCTTCACTCGAATACGCCGACGCGGTGCTGATCGGTTGGCCGGAAGTCGATGCCGAAGACGTGGTGGAACTCGACGAAGAGAAGCTTAAAAGCGTCGATGAGCAGATGCGGCTCATGGAACAGTACATCGCCAAATTCAGCGCCATGGAGCGCGAACAGGATATTGACGGCATGACCGATACGCTGATTCGCGTCACCGAACGTGTGGCGGAAGTGCGTCGCGCCTATCAGCCGGACTTCCCTCTGCCGACTTTCGCGGAGATCAGGCGCGTCGTGCAGGACGAGTGGGATGAGGATATGGGCAAAATCGACCCGGACAACGCATCGCCAACGGCAGACAGCATCGGCCGTGAGACCGCGGACGCCGATCAGGAACAAAAAAACGAGGATGCCTCATGACCGGCCCGAAACGCATGCGGCCCGAATCCGCCGAAGCCGATTCCGAACTTGCCATCAGCTATGTGGTGGAACCGGAACGGCGCATGTCCGACCTTTCCCGTGGAATCAGCAGGTTCCGCGGTGGCCACAGGCCGACGTTCAGCACGCGGCAACTGGCATAGCAGCCTCGCATCGGCATCATGGGCGGCACGTTCGACCCCATCCACAACGGCCACTTGGTGGCGGCCTCAGAAGTGTCGTGGGTGTACGACCTCGACGAAGTGATCTTCGTGCCGACGGGACGCCCCGTATTCAAACTCGACAAGAACGTCACCAACGCGGAAGACCGGTATCTCATGACGGTCATCGCCACCGCGTCCAATCCGAAATTCACCGTATCACGCGTGGACATCGACCGTCCGGGAGTCACCTATACCATCGACACGTTGCGAGACATCCGTGCGCAACATCCCGACGCGGAACTCTTCTTCATCACCGGAGCTGACGCGGTCGCGGAAATCATGCAATGGAAAGACGCCGACAAAATGTGGGATCTGGCCCACTTCGTGGCCGTGACCCGCCCCGGGTACTCATCGCCGGAAGGGGTGAAACTGCCGGAAGGCAAGGTCGATACGTTGGAAATACCGGCACTGGCGATTTCCTCGACCGATGTGCGGCGACGTGCGGAGCATGGGGAGCCTGTTTGGTACCTCGTACCGGACGGCGTGGTGCAATATATTGGCAAGCACGGACTGTACCGGTAAATTTCAGGTGAACACGCGCGGGTGAGACGGTCTGCGCAGATGGTTAATATGGGTCACGTCCACTTGACGCGAAAACAGACGTTTGGAGACATGGTGAGCGCAATCCTTGAAGGAAAGCCGGATAAAAACCTTATCCTTGTCACAGGCAGAACACATCCGAAACTGGCGGCGGAAGTCGCCGAACAACTTGGCATTGATGTTCTGGAAACCACAGCATACGACTTCGCCAACGGCGAAATGTACGTGCGCTACACCGAATCCGTGCGTGGCGCGGACGTGTTCGTACTGCAAAGCCACGCAGCCCCGATCAACCAATCGATTATGGAACAGCTCATCATGATTGATGCGCTCAAGCGTGCATCCGCGCGTTCCATCACCGCGGTCTGCCCACTGCTTGGCTACTCGCGCCAAGACAAGAAGCATCGCGGCCGCGAGCCCATTTCCTGCCGTCTCATGTTCGACCTGCTGAAGACCGCAGGTGCCGACCGCATCATGAGTGTCGACCTGCATGCGGCGCAGTCCCAAGGCTTCTTCGACGGTCCTGTCGACCACCTTATCGCTATGCCGGTGCTGGTCGATACATTCGCGACCGTTTCTCCAACCAGCTTGACAATGTTGCCGTCGTCTCTCCGGATGCGGGCCGCATTCGTGTTGCGGAGCAGTGGGCGCAGCGTCTTGGTGGTGGTCCGCTCGCATTCGTCCACAAGACGCGTGACATCACCCGTCCGAACCAAGCGGTCGCCAACCGAGTCGTGGGCGATGTCGAAGGTAAGGACTGCGTGCTCGTCGACGATCTCATCGATACCGCCGGAACCATTGCCGGTGCATGCAGCGTGCTTAAGGATGCCGGTGCCAAGTCGGTGACTGTCGTCGCCACACATGGCGTGCTGTCTGGTCCCGCCGTCGAACGTTTGAAGAACAGCGGAGCCCGCGAAGTCGTGCTTACCGACACCGTGCCGATTCCTGAAGAGAAGCGTTGGGACGGTTTGACCGTGCTGTCGATCGCGCCGCTGCTGGCCAGCGCCATCCGTGCTGTGTTCGAAGACGGCTCTGTGGCTGAGTTGTTCGACACATATCCGGAGCATCACGGACAGGGCTTCTTGTTCGCCTGATGACGCGTTGCGCGGGCATGCTTAGCGTACGTTCCGCATGTTTGTGGGGTAACTCCCATATCAGTGAAGCGAGTACCGTTGTTTGAGGTGCGCATAACACTTTTTGTGCACCTTAAACAACGTTTTTTATTAGTGCGACACGTCGAGACACGCGGTGTTGGCGACATGTGGCATAATAGACACTTGGCGGTAACCGCAAGGTTTTCCGCCATTCCCCCATGGTGTAATGGCAGCACACGGGTCTTTGGAACCCTTTGTCTTGGTTCGAGTCCAGGTGGGGGAGCCCATTCTCTGACGGCTCTGCGGCGAACGCCGCAGAGCATCATTTTTTTATTTTTCTTGAGCGCACTTAGAGGAGTGTATGCCCGGTAACATAACTTTATGTGAGCATATACGAACAAACATGATCATTATCTTTCAGTGAAGGCTAATGCCGTTCATTTTTACTAAGCGTTTTTGAGACGAACTTAGGGTTTTTCGCCAAAGAAGGATTCTCTTTGCTTTTTCAACGATATGCCACCTTTTTTGTAATGTTTTAGGGGTATAAAATTTATCTTTAGGGTGTTCTAAAGTGTTTGAAATATCTGAAGTTATCCACTTATCCACAAGAATCAAATGTCAACTTGACGGGGGATGGCTTTTGTGCCTTAATGGTTCTTACACCCCCTCTCAACGATGAGTCGGGCGAATAAGAAAGGGATTCATCATGGATGATTCATGTGAAAATGATGTTCCGCCGCCGGAGGCTAACGAGCCCTTCTCGGAGGTTCCACCTTCTGACCAGGGATCAGCGGCCAATGCGAAGCGCGCTGATAAAAGTGGGAAGAAACGCGAGGGAGAAAACCTGACAGAGTGGGAAAGGATATCTCTTGAGCTTGGCAGAAAGCCGGTTTTCGATTACGATAAAACGCTTCCCTCGTATGATGGGTTTCTTAATTCAGATCTTTTCGGCAGGAAATACCATTCCATTACATCCAGATAATGCCTGGGCCGTGCGATGCTGAATTTGCCTATTCCATGAACATGTTCGCGGCGCAGTTGATCTGCAATGTTGTCGATATCTTCCGTGGCAGGCAGAAAGAAGCACGCGTGGAAAGGGTATTGAGCGAGGCCTGCATGAGAAAGCTGAGAAATGCCTCCGCTCAGATCGCAGCACAGATGAAGAAGGATGTGAGGATATACGCGCAGTTGGGTCTGCTTCCGATCACCGTATATTACGTTGACAGCTGGTTGGTCTCTCCGACATGCTTCGAAAGCACCGTGCTGATGGGCATTGGAGGACGAAGGCTGTGCAGCAATTTGAAGTGCGTCCTCAAGGGATCTGCTTGGAAGTGCGAAGTCGCTGATTTCGGCGTGTGACGTATAACAAGTAACCATTCAAAACCCTTGGAATTGGCTGAATTCAGCCGTTTTCAAGGGTTTTCAGCGTGCCTTGAGCATACTGCAACTACTATAGGGACTCATGTTGAGAGAATTTGTACCGGAACCTGCGTATAGCACTACGGATGAGGATACCGTTTTCGCACTGCTCTCCAGACGCGCTAAACGTGATCCTGATGATCTCATCGCCCAATGGCAGGACGACGAGACTCGTCGATGGCATGACGTTACGGCGGGGGAGATGCTTGAGCGTGTGCGCGCGGTTGCGAAAGGTCTTCTTGGCCTAGGGGTCAAGGCCGGAAGCATGGTAGTCATCTATTCGCCTACCTGCTACGAATGGGGAGTCATCGATTTTGCCTGCGCCGCAATCGGCGCGGTAAGCGTGCCCGTGTATGAAACCGATTCCGCCAGGCAGGCCGCGTCCATCATCGAAGAGGTGGATCCGATCATCGCCTTTGCCGGTGATTTCGCGCATACACAAACGCTTGAACAGATTCGCGATGAGCACAGCAGCCTGCGCTACGTCTTCAACTTCAAGGCGGATGGTCTTGATGCCGTTGCTGATTTTGGAGAAGGTGTCGGCGAGGACACGCTCGATCAGGTGATTTCCAGGGTCAAGGCCGATGACATGCTCACCATTGTGTACACGTCTGGTTCCACTGGCAAGCCCAAGGGAGCGATGCTGTCTCACCGGAATTTCACGCATATCGTGCTGAACGGCTACATCATTCTCGATGAAATGCTATATCAGCCGAATCGTCTGATGTTGTTCCTGCCGTTGGCGCACTGCTTCGCTCGCTATATTCAGTATGTTGCGATTGGCGGGCAGGGGGTGGTCGGCTATCTGCCCGGAGCCAAGCATCTGCTTGCCGATCTGCGTAGCTTCAAGCCGACCTATCTGCTGGGAGTTCCCCGTGTGTTCGAGAAGTGTATAACGCGGCTTCGCAAAAGGCCGGAGCGGGTATTCGTGGAAGAGTGTTCGCCAAGGCTTTCGATCATTTTGTGCAATGGTCGAAGGACGAGCAGGAAACCGGACGCCATTCCATTGTGGCTCGTGCCGAACATTCGTTCTTTATGTCTGTCGTAGGCAAATCCATTCGTTCTGCTTTGGGTCCGAACATGAGATATCTGGCTTGTGGCGGCGCTCCTTTGAACGTCGATCTCGCCCATTTCTTCAACGGTATGGATGGCATTACCTTCATTCAGGCTATGGCATGACGGAAACCGCCGCTCCCATGATTGTCAACTGGCAGGACGCCAACCGCGTCGGTTCCGTAGGCAAGCCCGGGCCGGGCATGGGCGTGCGCACCGATGACGACGGCGAACTGCAGGTGATGGGCCCAACGTGTTCCTTGGCTACTACAAGAAGCCGGAGCTGACAGCCGATGTCAAGATGGCTGATGGCTGGCTGAAGACCGGCGATTTGGGAACCATCGACGACGACGGATTCGTGTACATTACGGGTCGCAAGAAGGATATCATCATTACGGCCGGCGGTAAGAACGTCAGTCCGGCACCTATGGAAGATGTCATCAACACTTGCCCGATCGTGTCGCATGGTGTGGTGGTCGGTGATGGCAAGCCGTTCATCGGAGCTTTGATTGAGCTTGATCAGGAGATGGTTCGTTCCTGGCTTGCACAGCAGGGACTTGATAGCAACATGCCCATGGAGCAGATCGCGAAGAACGATGCCGTGCGCGCATTCATTCAGCAGTATGTCGAAAAGGCGAATGCGAATGTCTCTCGTGCTGAATCCGTTCGCAAGTTCGAAATCCTCGACGAGGAGTTCAGCCAGGAGAAGGGCACTCTGACGGCGAGCCTGAAAGTTGTCAGGCCGAAGGTGCTTAAGCGGTACGAAAATGTCATCGACAATGTGCTGTATGCGCCGAAGCCATCCAACAAACCGCTGCCAAAGACGGTGCAGATTCTTGACCGAACCACCGAAACGGTCAAGCAGGCTTCCGAATCCATGCGTCAGGCTTCCGAATCCGTAAGTCCGAAGGTTCGGCAGGCATTTGATACCATGCAGGAGAAAATTAAGAAGCAGACCGAAGACGCCGGCGAGTTCCAAACGCCGGAAGACTCATCGGAAACTGAGGAAACAACCATGAACGAGGAGCGATAATCTTGGCAATTCGTGAGATTCGAGTCGTACCTGATCCGGTGCTACGTACCCCCTGTGATCCTATCAAGGAAATTACGCCGGCCGTGCGTCATCTGGTACAGGATCTGCTTGATACCGTTGACGATCCAGGAAGGGCTGGCTTGTCAGCTAATCAGATTGGCGTGAATCTGAGGGCATTTTCCTATAACATCAACGGCAAGATCGGGTATGTGCTCAACCCTGTCCTCGAAGAGACCAGCGGTGAACAATACGGAGATGAGGGATGCCTGTCTGTGCCGGGATTGTGGTACAAGACCCGTCGCGCCGATTACGCTCGTGTGCGTGGCATCGATTTGGAAGGCAAGACGGTCGTGCTGGAAGGTCGTGGCATTATGGGCCGCATGTTGCAGCATGAAACCGATCACTTGAACGGTCATGTCTATCTTGATCGTTTGGAGAAAGAGGAACGCCGAGAGGCGATGCGCTACATGCGCAATCACCACAAGTGATTGTTCGCATCTCACCGATATGACGACTTGGGGTCACGTCTTTGCGAAAAGACGTGACCCCATGGTATTTTATACCTTGTGTGCCATCCGGCGAAGGGCTTTGTCGTGAAAGTCCTGAGCCACCCAATATTGTCAACCGGCATACAACCAATTCGCGTCATGTTCGCGACGACCTGTGTCGGTCGGCCGACGCCGCAAGGCTTTGGCTGCACGCAGGAACGCATGACCAGGCAAGAACCGACAGAAAGAGGTAGTAATACCATGGCTCAGATCAATATGAGCGACATGCTGAAGGCAGGCCTGCACTTCGGCCACCAGACCCGTCGTTGGAATCCGAAGATGAAGCAGTTCATCCTCACCCAGCGCAACGGCATCCACATCATCAACCTGTTCAAGTCGCTCGACATGATCGACAAGGCCTACGACTTCATCAAGGCTACCGTCGCTCACAACGGCACCGTGCTGTTCGTCGGCACCAAGAAACAGGCTCAGGAAGCCGTTTCCAATCAGGCTGTCCGCGTGAACATGCCGTACGTTTCCGAGCGTTGGCTCGGCGGTATGCTGACCAACTTCCAGACCGTGTCCAAGCGCGTCTCCCGTCTCAAGGAACTCGAAGAGATGGACTTCACCGACGTGCGTGGTTCCGGTCTGACCAAGAAGGAACTGCTGCTTCTCGAGCGCGAGAAGGACAAGCTGGCTAAGCAGCTGGGCGGTATCCGCAACATGAACCGCACCCCGTCCGCCATGTTCGTGGTTGACGTTAACAAGGAAGCTTTGGCCGTTGAGGAAGCTCACAAGCTGGGCATTCCGGTCGTTGCCATCGTCGACACCAACGCTGATCCGGAGTCCGTCGAGTACCCGATCGCAGCCAACGATGACGCCATCCGCGGCATCGAACTGCTGACCAGCCTCATGGCTGACGCAGTGCCGAAGGTCTGCTGGAGCGTTCCGGCAAGGCCGCTAAGGCTGAGGGCGAGACCGAGCAGCCGATGGCCGCTTGGGAGAAGGAGCTCCTCACTGAGGGCGCTCCGGCCGCCGATGCACCGGCTGAAGCCGAAGCCGAAGCTGAAGGCGAAGCCAAGGCTGAGTGAAAATATCCACTATGATGGGAGGTGTTGTGCCTCCCATCATATGGGGCATCACTATTTTTCAGAGGAGACAAATCAATGGCAGCAATCACTGCAGCTCTGATCAAGCAGGTGCGCGAGGAAACTGGCGCCGGCATGATGGACGTTAAGAAGGCTCTGACCGAGGCTGAGGGTGACGTGGCTCGCGCCAAGGAAATCATCCGCGCCAAGCATCCAGGCCGCTGGCAAGCGCGAAGGTCGCAAGGCTCAGGAAGGCACCATCGCCTCCCAGGTCGTGGAATCCGCCAATGGCCAGACCGGTTACGCCGTCGAACTGAATTCCGAGACCGACTTCGTGGCCAAGACTCCGAAGTTCGTGGAGTTCGCTGACAGCGTGCTCGAAGACGCCGTCAAAGCCGAGGCCGCTTCTGTGGACGAAGTGCTGGCAGCCGCTTCCGGCGAAGCCACCGTGAAGGAAGCCGTCGAAGAGGCGGCCGCTCTGTTCGGTGAGCACGTCAAGGTCGGCCAGTTCGCCAAGGTCGAGGGTCCACACGTTGAGATCTACGCCCACAAGAAGTCCGCTGAGATGCCGCCGAGCATCGTGGCCATGATCGCCACCGATGAGGCCGGCGCTGCTGTGGCTCACGAAGCCGCTCTGCAGATTTCCGCAATGGGGTGCCCAGTGGCTGACCCGCGAGGACGTTCCGGCCGATGTGGTCGAGTCCGAGCGCCGCGTGGCCACCGAGAAGTCCTTGGCCGAAGGCAAGCCGGAGAAGATCGTTCCGAAGATCGTGGAAGCCGTCTCAATGCCTTCTACAAGGAGAACGTCCTGCTCGAGCAGTCCTATGTCAAGGATCCGTCCAAGACCGTTGGCGACCTGTTCAAGGAAGTCGGCGGCGCAGCCGTGGCTTTCGCTCGTGTCGAGGTCGGCAAGGGCGAGGCTGAGTGAATTCGGCTTCAATGGTGAATCCGTGCGTTAGACGCTAGAGATTCCATGAGGTTGCCATCATCCACAGGGTGATGGCCAACTTGTTTTCTTCTCGACGCTGTGTCGTTGCGGTGTGGTGTCTGTGTTTGCCGATACTCTTGAGAGCGGTAAATTTCGT
>ENA-OQAS01000885-OQAS01000885.1-human-gut-metagenome-genome-assembly--contig:-NODE-885-length-15023-cov-1.843851_pt1 | contig 15023 bp, 28 predicted proteins | sample MGYA00242733_ERZ504523 | MGnify/ENA primary metagenome ERZ504523 (study PRJEB26092, sample SAMD00036239) | human gut metagenome | host: Homo sapiens | study: EMG produced TPA metagenomics assembly of... | reverse complement strand
AGCAATCTGCGCAGATGAGTGATGCAGATGATCTGGTGCGTCTTTGCCAGCAGTTTCATCTTCTGCGATACCATCTGTGCCGTACGCCCGCTGATTCCACTGTCAATCTCATCAAAGATCAACGTCGGAATCTCATCCGTATCCGCCATGACGGTCTTGACCGCGAGCGCAATACGGGAAAGTTCTCCGCCGGAAGCGACCTTTCCCAGAGGCTTTAACGGTTCTCCCGGATTGGTGGAGATCATAAATTCTGCCTCATCCCAGCCTCCGGCACTGTACTCCGTCTTCCGGAATTCCATCGTAAACTGCACATCTAAAAATTCAGATCTTCAAGTGCCTGTGCAATCGCTTTCGTCAATCCCTTTGCCGCTTTCTTCCGGATTTCGGAAACCTCTGCACACAGTCCGTCCAATTCTTCTTTCTTCCGGTTCATGGAAGTTAAAAGATCATTTAAGTATTTATCATAATCCTGTAATACGGCAATACGCTTTGTTTTTTCTTCCGCTGACTGCAGAATCTCTTCCATCGTATTTCCATACTTGGATTTCAGGTGATTGATCTCATCAAGCCTCTTTTCGGTCTGATAAAAGACTTCGTCATCAAATTCCTCCCCCGACAGGTAGGAAGAAATCTCATGATTGAAATCGCTCAGCAGATTATCAATATCGGTAAGCATCTGTTCCATCTGCGCAATGCGCTCCTCATATGCCGAAACCGAACTGACTTCCCGCAGGGCACGGCTGATAAGTTCCGATGCATTCTCTCCGGTACCGCCGTCTCCCCCGGTAGCTGCACCAGCAGCCGATATGGCATCCATGATCTTTTTTGCGTTTGCAATCTGCGATACTGTTCTTCCAGCCGGGTATCCTCCCCGACGGAAAGCTGTGCCTCTTCGATTTCCTTTACTTCATACGCAAGAAACGACAACTCTCTGGCGCGCTCCTCGGTATCCAAAGACGAGGCTCCCACTCTTTTTTCAGTTTCCGGTATTCCTGATAACAGGCGGCAAGACGCTCTTTTTTTTCTCCCAGCGCGTCTTTTGCATAGGCATCGAGGATTTCCAGATGTTTCTTTTTGGAAAGAAGGGACTGGTGCTCATGCTGTCCGTGAATATCGATGAGCAGGGACGCCACCTCTTTTAACCGGGAAGCAGACACTGCTTCTCCATTGATCCGCGCAATTGCCCTTCCGGAAGTTATCTTACGACTTAATATTACTGTTTCATCCTCTGTTTCTATGCCCAGTTGCCGGATCGTATCCAGAACCTTTGGGTTTTCAACCGAAAAGACCAGCTCCACAAGTGCGGTCTCTTCGTTATCCCGGAGCAGTTCCTTTGGAACCTTCTCTCCGAGTGCCAGTGCGACCGAACCAATGATGATGGATTTACCGGCACCGGTCTCTCCTGTCAAAATATTAAGTCCTTCTTTAAATTCTACCTCTGTTTCTGTAATAAGAGCGAGGTTCTTCACATGTAGATTTTGTAACATACATTCTCCTTCTACTTTTCCGAAGCATTTTTATTACTGTTCTACAATTTTCCGAAGCTTTTTCATGATGTGCACCGCGTCATCGGACGTACGGATCACACACAGAATCGTGTCGTCTCCCGCAAGTGAGCCGACAATCTCCTGCATACGCATGGCATCTACTGCAGCCGCAACGGCTCCCGCCATACCGGACACGGTTTTGATCACAACAATATTTTCCGCTGCATCCACGGACAAAAATCCTTCCCTGAGAACCCTTGCATATTTTTCCATCATATTGGAATCCGCATCCGTAATCACCGCATATTTTTGTCTGCCGTTGTCGGTCGAAATCTTTGTCAGCTTCAGTTCACGGATATCACGGGATACGGTTGCCTGGGTAACCTGAAACCCTTCTTTTTCGAGATATGCGGACAATTCTTCCTGTGTTTCCACATCGTTTTTCTGAATCAATTCGAGTATCTTTGCCTGTCGTGTTGTTTTCATATGTCCTCCTTTGCGTCCTACGGTCTCATCTTTTTCCTCAGTATTTCCAGGAAACTCTGGTTACTGATTTTGCAGATCCAGATGGTACTTTGTGCCTGTGCAATCCGCACACGGTCTCCCACGTGCAGATGCTCCGGTGTGTCCCCGTCAAAGCTGACACATGCCGTCTCGTCCTTTTGAAACCGTCTGCTTCCCATCTTAATCTCCACAACATCCTCCGCTCCAAACACAATGCTTTTGGAGTTTAAGTCATGTGCATTGATCGGTGTCAGAAGAAGTACCCTTGCTTTCGGGTCCACGATCGGACCTCCGGTGGAAAGATTATACTGTGGAACCGGTCGGTGTCGCAACAATCACGCCATCTGCGTGGTAAGTTGTCAGATATTCCCCATTGACATACACATTTAAAAGCAGCATGGACAGATCCCCGGACCAGTGGATCACGACATCATTCAATGCCATATGTGCGCCGTTTCCGCCAATTTTTTCGCCGGTCAGAACAATCCGCTCTTCCATGATGCAATCATCCTGCATCAGACAGTCGATGGCATGAAATACGGTAGCTTCCTCAAGCTCACACAGATACCCCAGTGTCCCAAGTTGACACCGATCAGCGGAATCTGCAGCGCCTCCACCTTGGTTGCTGCGCGGATTAACGTGCCGTCTCCGCCGAGAACAAGGATACATTCCGTGTCTGCCGGAATCTCGGAAAGTGCAAAATCTTTCTGGTTATCATCCTCCACATTGCTGACACAGATTGCAGCACTGCCGCCCTTTTGTTGTATGTACGAGACAATTTCGTTTGAGAGTGTCAGATCACGATCTTTGTACCGGTTCGTGATCAGCATAAATTTACGCATCTACTTATCCAATTCTCCGTGTGCTGCTTCCACAACTGCGTGAATATCCACGGATTCCTCCTTTATTGCTTCGTCCGATTTTTCAATATGCACGAGATACTCGATGTTTCCCTCCGGTCCCTTGATCGGTGAGTATTCCAGATGGTGTACCGAAAATCCGTTTTCCAGTGCAAAGGTAATGATCCTCTCGATCACTTCCTCGTGAACGGCCTTATCACGTACCACGCCTTTCTTTCCCACTTTTTCCCGTCCGGCTTCAAACTGTGGTTTGATCAGACATACCATCTGTCCGCCGTCCTTTAACAGTGCATATGCCGCCGGAAGCACTTTGGTCAGGGAAATAAATGAGACATCCACCGAAGCAAAATCGAGCACATCATCGATATCTTCCGGTGTGACATAGCGGATGTTTGTTTTTTCCATACAGACAACCCTTGGGTCCTGGCGCAGTTTCCATGCAAACTGGCCATATCCCACATCGACGGAATACACTTTCTTTGCCCCGTTTTGCAGCATGCAGTCCGTAAACCCGCCCGTCGAAGCACCGATGTCCATGCACACCATGCCATCTAAGGAAATGGAAAAATGTGTCATCGCTTTTTCCAGTTTCAGACCGCCGCGGCTGACATATTTCAATGTATTTCCGTGGATCTCAATCGGAGCATCCTCTGCAAAAGTGCTTCCCGCCTTATCCTCCCGGTTATTGTTGACAAATACATTGCCTTCCATAATCATGGTCTTTGCCTTTTCCCGCGATGGTGCCAGACCACGTTTTACAAGAAGTACATCCAATCGTTCTTTCATAATCCTCCGGTAATTCTGCTAATATTTTTTCCGTCACGGAATCTGCATCCAGTCCCAGTGCTTTTTTTAATTCGCCAACACTTCCATGTTCCACAAAGCAGTCAGGAATTGCAATCCTGAGGACCTTTGTATGCAGTGCTTCTTCCTCCAGAAATGCAGCCACATGCTCTCCAAATCCCCCGCTTGCCACGTTCTCTTCCATCGTCACAAGAAGCGGATGGGATTCTGCCAGTTTCCGCAGGCAGTTTTTATCCAGTGGCATGGCAAATCTTGCATTTACCACCGTTGTCAGGATTCCTTTTTCTGCCAGTTTTTTTCTTACCTGCCAGGCGGTTTCCACCATCGAACCGATCGCAAAAAGTGCAACCTCTGTACCCTCAGCGAGTACTTCCGCACAGCCTTTTTGAATCGATGCCCGCTGATCTTTCCAGAGATCGCAGGCTTCTCCGCGCGGATAACGGATCGCCACCGGTTCCTCTGCAGCAATCGCATACTTGAGCATATCGGAAAGCTCCCATTTGTTTTTCGGAGCCATAACCGTCAGGTTCGGAATACTTGACAGATACGACAGGTCAAAAATTCCTGATGCGTGGCGCCATCCTTTCCGACTAATCCTGCACGGTCTACGGCAAACACAACCGGGAGATTCTGTGCACACACATCATGTAATACCTGGTCATAGGCACGCTGTAAAAAGGAAGAATACACCGCAAATACCGGTTTGAGTCCCGCCTTTGCCATACCGGCCGCAAACGTCACCGCATGCTCCTCTGCAATTCCCACATCAAAAAACGTTCCGGGAAAAGATTTTTAAATCTCTTTAAACCGGTTCCGTCTGCCATCGCTGCGGTAATCGCAACCACCTTCGGCTCCCGCTCCCCCATTTTGCGCATGACGGTGGAAAACACATCCGTGTAATGCGCTTTTTCCTGATGATACAGCGGAACACCGGTGTCAATATCAAACGGTCCCGTTCCATGGAAGCGCGCCGGATGACGCTCGGCAGGAAGATATCCCTCTCCCTTGATCGTGCGTACATGAACCAGCACCGGACCGCGCACGCGCTTTGCCTCCGCAAGCACTTTTCGGATTTCTTTTATGTTGGTGCCATCCACCGGTCCTAAATAGGTGATCCCCATATTTCAAAAACATTCCCGGACAACAGCTGTTTGATACCTCTTTGGATTTCGGATCGTTTGACATCCGCTCCCCCACAACCGGAATCCGGTTTAGGAATTGGTCACACCGTCTTTTAAATCCAGATAGGCATCCGAGGTGCGGAAAGAATTCAGATACTGGTTCATTCCTCCCACATTTTCGGAGATCGACATCTGATTATCGTTTAACACAATAATAAAATTGGTTTTCATGCGGGAGGCATTGTTCATTGCTTCGTATGCCATACCGCCGGTCAGTGCCCCGTCTCCGATCACAGAGACCACATAATAATTGTCACCGGTCAGTTCCCTTGCCTGCGCCATGCCAAGTCCTGCGGAAATGGACGTGGAGCTGTGCCCGGTATTGAATGCATCCGCCGGATCTTCTGTGTCTTTGGAAAGCCGCTCATCCCGCCATACTGCCGTAAAGTGACAAACCCCAACTTACGCCCGGTTAAAATCTTGTGCGTGTAGGACTGATGTCCGACATCCCAGATAATCCGGTCTCTCGTCAGGTCAAATGACAGATGAAGCGCCATCGTCAGTTCAATCACACCCAGATTCGATGCCAGATGTCCTCCGGTTTTTGCAATATTTTCCACCAGAAAATCACGGATTTCTTCCTGTAGCTCCTCCAGTTCTTCCTCGTTTAGTTGTTTGATATCATTTACTTTTTTATCCGATCTAAAACCATGTTGCCCTCGAAAAATTAATGATCCCTGTTGATCAAATAGAAAAACAGGTCATGCAGAAACGTATGCTCTCCTTCAAATTCATCCAGTATCTTTATTGCTTCCCCGGAAAGCCTCTCTACATCCTTTTTTGCCTGCTCCAGCCCCTCAAATGTCACATAGGTTGCCTTCTCATTTTCCGCATCACTGCCGATCGGTTTACCGAGTTTTTCAAAAGATCCCGTGACATCGAGAATATCATCCTGAATCTGAAAGGCAAGTCCCAGCTTTGCTCCGGCTTCCTGCATACGCGCAACCGACACTTCATCCGCGCCTGCCAAATGGCTCCGATCATAAGCGATGCTTCAATCAGCGCTCCGGTTTTAACCGGTAGATAAAGTCCAGCCGGTTACGGTCGATGGTCTGTCCGGTTTTCTCACTCTCCACATCCACCACCTGGCCGCCGATCATTCCGTATATACGCTTTGTGCCAGCACGGAAAAAGCCCTGACAATTCTCCAGTCTCCTTCGTTTCTGGTCAGCGCTGCTGCCACGGTCTCAAACGCATAATTTAAAAGCGCATCCCCGCAAGAATTGCCATTGCTTCCCCGTATACCGCGTGGGTTGTCTTTTTCCCACGCCGGTATTCGTCGTTATCCATAGCCGGAAGATCATCATGGATCAGTGAATAGGTGTGGATCATCTCAATCGCCGCCATAAAATCATCAATTGCTGGATTCGTTCCGTCAAACATCTGGTAAGATGCTTCCATCAGCATCGGCCGCAGACGCTTTCCGCCTGCAAAACACTGTATTCCATGGCATCGAGCACGGTCTGCTGAAACCCCTTTTCCTGTGGCAGAAACGGTGCGATCCGTGCTTCAATGTCTGCCGCCCTGCGTTTTATTTCCTGTCTGATCTCCATCAGAATTCCTCCAATTTTCCATCCTGGTTCAGTACAAGCATTGCCTTTTCTATCGTATCCAAAGACTGGCCGGCTGCTTTGATCTGTTCCAGTCCCTCTTTGTATAGGGCAAACGAACGGTCTAACGTTACGTTTTCGTCTTCCATCGCATCAAGTATGGAATCGATCTTTGCAAACCGTTCCTCCAGTCCCGGTTCTTTTTTTTCTAATTCATCACTCATTTTTTACTCCTTCGGCTGCCTGAATTTCTGTCACTGCTGCCGTCAGTGTGCCATCCAGCAAATGGATCTGCACGGTATCTTTTTTCCTGATCTGGTGGATGCTCCGCAGTGCCTGATGGTTCCCATCCTCCACGAATGCATACCCTCCACTGAGTTTCTTTACCGGGGAATAGCTCTCCAGCGTGCCTGCCAGAAGTGCCAAGCGGTGTCTGCGCTCACGCAGCAGTTCCTCCATGCGTCCGGTCAGTTTCTCTTCATACTCTGCCACTCTTCGCCGGTTTTCATTCATCGCTGCTGTGGACTGAGATAGTGCAGGCGCATCCTCTGGTGCTCCAGATGGTTTCTTGCCACGGTTACTTTCCTTTGGAGTTCTTTGTCCATCTGCTGCCGCATGCCAAGCAGTTCCTGCATTGCCTGCCGGTAATCAAACACCGCCAGCTCCGCTGCTGCAGACGGAGTCGGTGCCCGCAGGTCTGCGACATAATCTGCAATCGTAAAGTCCGTCTGATGACCGACAGCGGAGATCACCGGAATCCGGCAGTCAAAAATGGCCCGTGCCACCATTTCTTCGTTAAATGCCCACAGATCCTCTATAGATCCACCGCCCCGTCCGACAATGATTACATCCACGCCGATCTGTTCAAGTGCATGAATTCCATGGACAATTGATGCTGCCGCACCCTCTCCCTGCACCAGGGCCGGCAGAGAATCAGCTGCACATACGTTCCTGCGCCCTGCAATATTGCGGATATCCTGAATCGCTGCCCCGGTCTCTGCCGTAACAATCCCCACGGTTTTGCATAGGTGGGAATGGGCTGTTTGTATTCCTCCGCAAACATTCCCATCTCTTCAAGCTCCCGCTTTAACGCTTCAAATTTCAGATACAGATTTCCCTCTCCGTCCCGTTCAATCGTCCGTGCATAGATCTGGTATCTGCCATCTCTTTCATACACTTCCACGGATCCGGTCACAACCACACGGTCGCCTCTTTCATCGGGAATTTTAATCCTTCCCTGCGGCTTCCTGCAAACATGATCGCGTTTATCGTTCCGTCTGCATCTTTCATTGTAAAATAAATATGCCCGCTGGAGTGATACTTACAGTTAGATACCTCTCCCTTGATGCTGATATGGTGCAGCATAAAGTCCTGAGCGAACATATTTTTAATGTATTTATTTACCTGCCTACCGAATATACATGTTTCATCATTCTGCAAACTTTGCAAGAATTCCATTGACAAATGCCGGTGACTCATTGGTTCCGTATTGTTTTGCCAGTTCCACAGCCTCATTGACCGCAACCTTAAACGGAATCTCATCATCATAACGGATCTCATATACCGCCAGACGGATCAGTGCCAGATCTACTTTGCCCATACGGGTTGTCTTCCAGCCTTTTGCGACTTCGTTGATTGCCTCATCAATTCTGACAGATGGTTATAGATATCCCGATAGCGCTCTGCGATATACTGGAAATCCTTGTCTGTCACATGGTCAACTTCCTCGCCAAATAATACCAGCTGTTCTGACAGTTCTCCCGCGTCAAAAAATTCTACACGGAAAAGCATCTTAAATACATTTTCTCTTAACTCTCTTCTTGTCATCTTCTCTCCTCGCTTAAAAATAAAGGATGTCTTTCATTTAGACATCCTTTATTATACCATATTCTGTTTCGAATACAAAGATTTAATTGTCAGTTCCCATATCAACACTTGCAATACGGACATTGACAACAGCGACTGTCAGGCCTGTCATATTCTCGATGGCAGCCTTTACTTTATCCTGTACCTTGGCAGAGACTTCCGGAATGCTGTAACCATATGCAATGTTGATGGCAACATCAACCTTTACTTCATTGTCCATAATTTCAATCATGATTCCCTTAGAAAGGTTCTTCATGCCGAGCTTGCTGACAATTTCGTTTGTGATGTTTCCCGCCATGGAACTGACACCATCTACTTCTGTTGCTGCAAGTCCTGCAATGATCGCAACGACTTCATCTGCGATACGGACATCCCCGATGGGATCTGATTTTATCTGAACTGTTTTTCTGCTATCAGCCATAATACAATTGCCTCCTCAGTATTTTATCTTTGCTTATTATAACAGACTCTGTATTATTTGGAAAGCATAAAATTATACAACCTGCCCCTTGGATACATATACCTGATACGACTCATTTCCGGTCAGTGACTTGCCCTCTGTGACACGTACATTCTTGTCGGTAATCACGTATTCCACGCTTGCATTATCTTCCACTACGGTATCCTGCATCAGCACACAGTTTTTCACTTTTGCGCCTTTTCCAACGTGAACGCCTCGAAACAGGACGCTGTTTTCGACTTCTCCCTCGATCACACAGCCATCGGCAACCATAACATTCTTTGCTTTGGAACCGTTGATATAACGGGTCGGGTTATCGTCACGGATCTTGGTGTAAATCTGATTTGGAGAAAACAGTGCATTTAAGTTTTCTTCCTGTAACAGACGCATATTTTCTTCAAAATAACTCTGGGTATCATGGATATTGACCACATAGCCATCGTAGCAGAACCCGCGGATATCCAGCCGGTCAATCTGCTTGTCCAAAAGGTCACGTACAAAGTAAGTATGCCCATGTACATACGCATCATCTATCATATTGATCAAAAACTCGCGTTCTACCACATAAATATTCATGCTGAAATTCATCTCCCCCTCTTCGGTCGTTGATGTAAATCTTGCTGACGCGGTCTCCGTTCATGCCGAGTGCATAGTACAGATCCATGCGGTCCCTGCTCTGACGGATAAATGCCTTCGGAATTTCCTGCTTGCGGTACATCATGGTCACATCCGCACCACTCTTGATATGCGCATCTAAAAGTTCATTAAAATCAAAATTGATGGCAATATTTGCATCGGTCATAATGACATATTTCTGTGGCTGCTTTAACAGATATCCGCGCAGACTCTCAAGTGCCTCGATGCGTCCCTCGAATACCTTTACCTGTTTCTGTGCGAACGGAGGAACAATATTCAGCCTCCGTTTTTGCGGACCAGATCCCACTCACGGCCGCGCCGAGATGATCCAGCAGGGAATGGTAATTTTTTCTTACGATAATGGAAATATTGTCAATTCCGCTATGTACCATGCTGGAAAGAATAAAATCGCACATGCGGTATCTGCTGGCAAATGGAATGGATGCCATGAGGCGCTCCGAAGCCAGCTCCGGCACCATTGCATCATAGCTGTTCGGGAAAATAATTCCCAATGCCTCTGTCTTTGAATTTAACATTGCTCCTCACCCTCCTTCACATCTTCATAAATCATAGCGCTCGGACCAATTTTGGCGCCTTTTCCGATCGTCACATCCGCTGCAATTGTGGCAACTTCTCCGACACCTTCTCCTTCTGGCTTAGCTCCCACAACGGCATCTTCTTCTACGGTTGCATTTTCTGCAATGATACAGTGTCTGACAACTGCACCTGCCTTAATGGTGGAATGTCCCATCACAACCGCATCCTCTACGATAGCACCTTCCTCCACGGTAACACCCGAAAACAGAATCGAATGTCTGACCGTTCCCTTGATATTACATCCATCGGTAATCAGACAGTTATCCAACACAGCATTCTCTCCGATTCTGTGACCGGTCATACCACTGTTTCGGCTGTAAATCTTCCAGTTTTCATCAAACAGATTGATTCCACTGTGCTCCGGATCAAGCACTTCCATATTTGCCTCCCACAGAGACGGAATGGTTCCGACATCTTTCCAGTATCCGTTGAAATGATAAGCATACATCTTTCTTCCGTCACGCAACAGATTTGGAATAATATTGTTTCCGAAATCGTTCTCTGAATTTGGATCTGCTTCGTCCTCAATCAGATATTTTTTTAAAATATCCCAGTTGAATATGTAGATTCCCATGGACGCAAGATTGGATTTCGGCTCCTTTGGTTTCTCCTGGAATTCCGTAATCTTATCATCCTCGTCTGCTACCATCAGACCAAAACGGGATGCATCCTCCCACGGTACTTCCATGACTGCGACCGAAAATTCTGCTCCCTTCTTCTTATGGAATTCAAGAAAATCACTGTAATCCTGTTTGCAGATCTGGTCTCCCGAGAGAATAATTACATACTGCGGATCATAGCGTTCAATAAAAGCAATATTCTGATAAATAGCATTTGCCGTGCCTTTGTACCAGTCAGACCCCGATGCTTTCTGGTACGGCGGAAGCACATGCACACCTCCGTAAAGACGGTCCAGATCCCACGGCTGGCCATTTCCAATATACTCGTTTAATACAAACGGCTGATACTGGGTCAGAATACCCACCGTATCAATTCCTGAATTTACGCAGTTCGACAGCGGAAAATCAATGATACGGTACTTTCCCCCAAACGGAACTGCAGGCTTTGCAAGCTTCTGTGTCAGTGCATATAATCTGGACCCCTGGCCTCCGGCAAGCAACATCGCAACTAGTTCTTTTGCCATATAAGTATCCCCCTTCTGTTCATAATAAATTACACTTATTATGGTATCATAAAAGGTGGATAATTCCTAGCACTTTTGGCTCTTTTCGTTTTTTTTAGCAAAAACTTTTGTACTATGATATAATAAGAGAAACAAATCATAACGGAATCAGGAGGAAATCCCATTGAAACGATTACACTTCACCAGATGCAGGACTTCTTTGCTTGCTGTTTTACTCGCTTTTTCCGTAGCTTTTGTACCTGTACCATCCATTTCTGATACAAGTTCCAATTCTGCAGCACTCCTTACGACTGCACAAGCTGCCAAAAAGAACACCAAAAACAGTTTTTCACTCAATGAAGTACCAAAATACAACGGAAAAGCTTCTGTTGTTGTACACGGCAACCAGCTATTTACTTCGCGGGAAAGCAAAACACCAAAGTTTGAGTCGTATCATAAACTTGATAAACTCGGACGCTGCGGTGTCGCCTATGCCAATATAAGCATTGATACCATGCCGACTGAAAAGCGCGGGGAAATCGGACAGATCCGGCCTTCTGGCTGGCATACGGTCAAATACAGCGGCGTGGTAGACGGAAACTATCTGTACAACCGCTGCCATCTGATCGCTTACTGTCTTACAGCTGAAAATGCCAACAAAAAGAATCTGATTACCGGTACCCGTTATCTGAACAACGAAGGCATGCTGCCTTATGAGACAAAGACGGCCCAGTATATCGACAAAACCAAAAACCATGTTTTATACCGTGTGACGCCGGTTTTTAAAGGCAGTGATTTAGTTGCCTCCGGTGTACTGATGGAAGCCTACTCTGTAGAGGATCAGGGAAAGGGAATCTCTTTTTGTGTGTACTGCTACAATGTGCAACCGGGTGTTGCCATAGATTATGCCACCGGTGACAGTCATCTGCGTGGAAAAAATAACCAGAATTCCCATAAAAGTTCTGCAAAGGAACACGCATCCACGGTCTATATTTTAAATACCAACACCAAAAAATTCCACAAGCCGGACTGTTATTCGGTAAAGCAGATGCGCAGTAAAAACCGAAAAAAATACAAGGGGCTCCGCAAAAAATTGATCAAAGACGGATATTCCCCTTGTAAAAACTGCAACCCATAACGGCTGCCGGTATTTTGACAACTATACTTCAAACGTATTCAGCCTTGCGGCAAGTTCGTGGGAACCTGCTGTAAGTCCTGATATATCATTTTCCACCTCATTCATATGTGCTGCCAGTTCCTGTGTCGTTGCCGTAACCTGCTGGCTTGCGGCTGCGGTGCTTTGTGCACTTCCTTCTATCTTTTCCACCTGCTCCGATACGGATGGATCTCTGACATGGTCTGTAAAACGATGGATGAAATCCGGGCTACTTTTTCATTCGTCTCGGAAATGCCATCTTCAATCAGGGAAAAGGAAGTAATCACTTCGCTGGTATCATCAATATTTGTCTGATTGCTGTTTACAACCAGATCAATACATTTTGCGCACTCTTCGAATCCGTTGACAAGTGATGTGATAATGGTTTTGATGCGCTCCAGCTCATTGGATGTATTCTCAGACAATCCTTTGATGCTTTCTGCAACAACGGCAAACCCTTTCCGGCTTCCCCTGCCCGAGCTGCTTCAATGGATGCATTCAGGGCAAGCAGGTTTGTTTCGGATGCGATTTCTTCAATACTGGAGAGAATTTCTGACATTTTTTCGATCGTCTGGTTCGTTTCTGCAATCCGGGAAGCAATGGTGGAAACATTATCGGTCATCTGTGCACTTCCCTTTGACATTGCCTCTATATGGTGTTTCATATTACCGGAATTTTCGCGCAATGTCTCTGTACATTGATTGATATTCTCTGTTGCAGAAGCTATTTCATCCTCCCCACTCTGGATATCCGTAATGGTTTTATGCATCTGTCCGATTGCTTCTGCCTGATGGGTTGCTTCCGCTGCAATGCCTTCAATGGCATCTGCAATCTGCCCGGTCGCTTTGTGTGCGGAATCGGTCATGTCCTTCAACCGGTCCCCGGCATCCGTTACGCTCTGGGATATGGACATACTGTCTTTTATGATGCCGCCAAATTTTTCCATGGATTCATTGGCATTTCTGACCATTGCACCAAGTTCGTCCTGCCGGTTTATCACGTTACTGTCAACCGCACCGGTGAGTTTCCCGGAAGAAATATTTTCAAGTTTTCCACGGATGACATCCAATACCTTTACGAGACGTCTTGCGACAAAATAAGTAAGGAATATCATTGCTATGATAAGGATAATACCCTCAGCGATCAGTATGCATACATCCTGCCGGAAAGTCTGTTCGATTTTTTTCGTATTTGCACTTGCTTCAATATTTGCATTGATATCATCCGTATAGCATCCTGTCGTCAGCACCCAGTTCCACGGCTCAAATTCCTCACTGTAAGCAATTTTAGGTGCCTGTGTTTTACCATCAGATTTCGTAAAAATAAATTCGTTGAACCCGCCGCCTTTTTCTGCTGCTTTCATGATTTCCTGTATGATCATGACACCATTATTGTCTTTTAATTCTTTCCGGTTTGATCTTCCTGATCTGGCAGGATCGGATGCATGACAAGGTATAATCGGTACTGTCTACCCAGATATATCCATCTCCTTCATCTCCGTAGCGGAAATTTCTCAATGTCTCAAGTGCGTTTGTCTTTGCGGTTTCTTCATCCATCTGCCCGTTTTTGAACTGGTCGTAATAATACTTCACGATGGTAATTCCCGACTGTACCTGCGACTTTACTTCTGTTTTGTATCCATCCAGAATATCCTCATAGCGGATATCTTTGATGGTTGTTTCCGTAAATTTGAATATGCCCGCACATGTGCCGACAAGGATCAGACATGCCGCTATAATAATTCCTGTAAAAATTACGGACAGTCTGGCTGACAGTGATTTTTTCATTTGTAAGACCTCCCAATTGCTAAACATAGCTTATATATTTACTGTTACTGTTATATTATATTATAACACTTTTCCCATGTTTATCCAACAGACGCAGCCCTATTTTCCAATGATTTCATCGGTATTGATGATTCATACGGTGTCTGCTGGTAAACGTAATAATTCAGCCAGTTTGCATAAAGGATATTTCCATGTGACCGCCACTGCAGCATCGGCCGCTGCGTTGGATCATCATCCGGATAATAATTACACGGAAGCGTGATCGCAAGTCCCTTCTCCCTGTCACGCTTATATTCACTGTCTAATGTCATCCGGTCATATTCCGGGTGTCCCATCACAAAAATCTGGCTGCCATCCTGATTGATTACCAGAAAAACCCCCGCCTCTTTTGATTTTGCCAGAATGGTCAGTTCTTCATGCTTTAAAATATCTTCCTCCGGATCTCCAAGCACCATCCCAAGCGCCCGGTAATACTGAACATCCTGGTGGTACTGAATTTTGACGTTGTTCCGTATTTCAGCACCCTCAATCCGGATTTTCCGTATACTCCGGATAAATTACCAGCTCTTCTTCCGGTGCTTCCGGAAATGTTTCAGCAGAATCTCCGAAGTCTCCTGAAATTTTAAGTCCTTTACAATCAGTTTCATATCGTCCTCCTGTTATCCTTTACACCTCCAAGGGCAATTCCCTGAACGAACTGCTTCTGAAGGAAAATATACAATATAAACGGGAAAATAAATGTAATCAGTGAGCCCGCCATAATCAGACCGTAATTGACCGAATACTGCGTTTTCAGTACGGACAGGGCAACCGTCAATGTATATTTCTCCGTCTCAGTGGCCGCGATTAATGGCCACAGGAAATCATTCCATGCCGAAATGAATGTAAATACAATCAACGTCACCACAACCGGTTTTAAAAGAGGCATCACAATCTGGATAAAAATCCTGTATTCCGGACATCCGTCCACCTGCGCGGACTCAATCAGTTCATCCGGAACCCCATTCATAAA
>ENA-OQAS01000883-OQAS01000883.1-human-gut-metagenome-genome-assembly--contig:-NODE-883-length-15027-cov-3.356242_pt1 | contig 15027 bp, 15 predicted proteins | sample MGYA00242733_ERZ504523 | MGnify/ENA primary metagenome ERZ504523 (study PRJEB26092, sample SAMD00036239) | human gut metagenome | host: Homo sapiens | study: EMG produced TPA metagenomics assembly of... | reverse complement strand
AATAAAAAATAAATGGAATCCAGTTGGAAGCCTCATAAAACAAAGTATATATGTTTACATTCTCCTGCCTGTATGCTGCAATCAAAGAACAAGTTTCCAACGCAGCTGCTGATATTCCATAATTAATTCCATAAAGACTTCCCATGAATACAATAAATACAAGTCTCAGGTCAATCATTTTAAACTGAGCATAAGTTCCTGTATATTTGTTTAGAAATTCAAATAAAATAAATCCTGAGATTAATTCCAGAATGTGGACCAGCAAAGTATTTTTCGATATCCAATTCCTGATATTTGCAAAATGTCCGGAATCTGAATCTGATAATTTTTTATACTCCTGATACATCCCGGGAATATCTTCAAAAACAGATATCTTTGGAAACCACCCATATTCATGTCTTATAATCTGATCATCCGGCTGTACCTTATAAATCTGGCCGCTGTTCTGGTAGCTTACATCCAGCCTACCGGGAATTGTTTTTCTGATTTCTTTTTCCAGATCACTGAAACTCTGCCCGAAACAATCCGGAACATTTAGACAGCATTCTTTTCCCCAATTATCATATACTTTATAAAGCAGTTCTGCCAGATCATCCATACATAGGAAATAAATATTTTGTTCCGGCGATTCCTCAAAAACAATTTTTCCGCTTTGTTCTGCCGCTGTAAACAGCTTATAAAAAAATCATGTGTGTATACCGCTGAATATAAATGAGGAATTCTCAGAATCTTGGTGTTTATCTGATACATATTTCCATATTCCATAACTACATTTTCTGCTGCGGATACCAGAAGTGTTTTTCCACTTGTAATATTATAAATGCTCTCCTGCCCGGTCAGATACAACATTCTTATTTCCTTATTCTTTTTGCATAACTGAAGTATCTGTCTCAGTTGTTCCAGTTCTCCGGTCATCCTTCCATGCATGGTCAGATAATTTGAAAAATAAACAATTCTTTCAAACTCATATGTTTCGAAAATCTCTTTCAGTTCTTTCTCATCTTTTATGAACGGACGAGATAATATATTCTTTTTTCGATTTGATTTCAGCATCTCATTTCCCAGTACAACTACATCACATTCAGGAAATGATTCTTCTATAAAAGTTTCTGTTACATATCCTGTATTTCCTGCCAACAATACTTCCATATTTATTCACCTCAATAAAGTGAAGTATAACAAAGTTATTTTTTTTCTTTTCAATATCAGCATCTTTACAGAAAATAGCTTTTTTCTCAACAACTGTTGTCTTGTTCCTGCTGCTGTTCTATGCTAAAATATTTCCAGTATAAAATCATAAACCACAGACAGATCAGTACCCTGACATTTCCAGTACTGATCATATCTGATCATATTATACAAACTGTCAGGAAAGAGGCGATTACATTGAACATTGAAGATTCCTGTATTTCCTGCATTGACACAGACTGGTCCTACCAGCTTGCCAGACGCATGGAAAAAGAGAAAACAAACCCTGTTCTGGGCTATCGTACTGCAGGTTCCGCTGCTGAAACAGCTACAGGAGATATGTTATACAGGGAAATGAAAGCTATCGGACTTACCGATGTAACCAGAGATACATTCTCACTGGACGGATGGGAATTCGAGAAAGCAGTCCTGAAATTTACAGATGATAGCGGGCAGGAACACACCTTTCAGATGGGCGGATATCAGACAAATTTCGAGACAGACGGATTTGAAGATTACGAACTCGTTTATCTGGGAAAAGGAACTGCCGCAGATTATGAAGGCATGAACGTAAAAGGAAAGCTGGTTATGGTTGAGATCAACCAGCGAGACGAATGGTGGATCAGCTTCCCTGTTTATCAGGCTTATCTGCGTGGCGCTGCTGCCCTGATCGCAGTTCAGGCAAACGGCTACGGAGAAATCGCAGAGTCTGCGCTGAATGCGCAGGATATCGCAGGACCTGATTTCGCACCTGCATTCTCCCTGTCTCAGGCAGATGCACGTATCCTGAAGCGTTCTCTCCGAAATAAAATTTCCGCCCGCGAAGACAACACCACTGATTCAGAAGATACCCATAACACGCCGGAACAGGATGCTGCTTTATTACGCAGATCCTCATTAAAAGTATCACTGGATGCCCGTTCCAGAGTCATTCCGGACACAACAGCAGGCAATATCACAGGTAAAATACAGGGTACTGAGACAGACTCTATGATCCTGCTGTCTGCACACTATGATCCTATTTCGATGGATTCCAGGACGATAATGCAGCGGTCGCCATGATGCTCGGCATTGCCCGTTCACTTGTAAAGGGCGGCTATAAGCTGCCCACACTCTCGTTTTCTGCGCAATGGCTGCCGAGGAATGGGGAATCATTGATTCCAAATACGACTGGTCTACAGGAGCCTACAATCAGGTATTCCGCGTACATCCTGACTGGCAGGGTAAAGTGATCGCAGACCTGAACTTTGAACTTCCTGCACACGCACACAATAGACAGGATGCCATCCGCTGTACCTATGAATATGCAGATTTCATCAGACAGTTTACAGACAGCCTGACTGTCCCGAAGGAAGCATATCCTGACGGATCACGGTTCTCTCTCCCATCGAGACATGGTCTGATGATTTCTCCATGGCAATCGCAGGTATCCCATCCACAGTCAATGATTTCAGCGCCGGGCCTTCATGCAGAATTATTATCATTCCCAATATGATAATCAGGATGTTTACCAGGAAGCTGTCTATCAGTTTCATCATGAATGCTATCTGAAACTGATCATGGCCATTGACAGACTTGTCCTGCCACCGATGAATTTCAGCAATACCATGAACGCGGTCGCAGAAGTATCCACGAAAATGCACTCTCATTTGCTGATCCTGAGCAGAATGTTCTGCTCAGAAACCTGCAGACAATTACCGCTTCTGCCGAAAATATTTATGACAAAATCTGCCAGATTAATGCGGAATATGCCACACTTTCAGACTCCGACGCCGCATTGCTTTCCGCCACAAATGGGAATATGCCGGACTGGAGCTGCTGAAAACTTTCCGCAAGGCACAAGACTATCTGGTACGTCTCAACTGGCAAGATGAAGTAATTTTCCCACAGGAAGCTGCCTCCAAAAATATCCGACAGCTGGAAAAAGCCAGCCGGGCTTTATCCGAGGGAAATATTACAGATGCATTGAAGGCCCTCTATCGAGTAGACAATAATATGTACGCATTTCTCTTCGATGAAGAAGTTTACTATCACTTCACCGAATACATTCTTCACCAGCCAAAAGACCGCCTGATGTGGGGTGCCGGACGTATCATGCATCACGAAAATCTCTACGGGATCGTGCAGAAACTGAAGCAGCGCATGGAAGAAGAAACACCGGAACTCGACAGTGAGATCCGTCGTCTGGAAGCTGCCCTGCGCAGACAGAAGGCTTATTATAAGGACGATATCCGTTACTTAAACACCTCCGTTAATAAGCTGTCTGCGATGTTGGATAACATCTATAATAATCTACTGTCTTTTTAAAAAACATTACCACTCCCGGGAACAGCAATGTTCCCGGCAATAAATAAGGAGATTACTACATACCATGGAAAGTGATAATTTGTACAGAGTACAGGAAGAAGATTTACCACGATTACAGAAACTGTTAACGGTCTGTTTCGCACAGGATCCGCTGTATCATACCCTGATTCCTGATGATGACACCAGAGAAAGACTGCTGCCGGAGCTTTTTCCTGCGATCTGACGGAATTCTTTCAGACATGCGAAATTTATTCTGACAGTAGTGAACTGAACAGCATCCTGGTTGTTTCTGACGAAAGCGAACCTTACAATTTTCTGCACTACTGTCTCACAGAGGCCAGAGCTGCACTTACCACTGACGGATGGCTGATCAAAGAAGATCCAAGCCTGAAAACCTTCTGGAATTTCATTCAGGGCAAAGACTACCTGAACTCAAGCTGGACTGATCAGCTTCACCAGACAGAACGTCTCCATGTGATCTACCTTGCGGTAGACCCGGGACACCAGCATCATGGGCTGGCAGAACTTCTGATGGATGAAGTGATAAATTACGCCCAGAAACACAAGATGCTGATTTCTCTGGAAACCCATAATCCCAATAACGTTCCTATTTATGAACACTTTGGATTTAAAACATACGGGATAGTGGAAAAACCTCACTTTGATCTGAAACAATATTGCATGATCCGAGAGGCTACTGTATAATCTGTATCTGCACTGCTCTCGCAATTATTAACATAAAGACTCCGTAATTGATAAATTAACCTATTTTTCACTTACATTTTTGTCTATTTCTACGTCTAGTAATATTTATACTTTTATATTAAAATAGCATACAGATGTTGGATAAAACTTTTCCACATCTGTTTGTTTACAGTACCATGTGTACTTTTCCATTACTATTCTTAGTTACTATTAACTGTTCAGAGCCTTTCCATTCAACGGACTGCTGAACATCCACGATTACTATTCTTAATACAAAAATCAGGAGAGCAGTTATTCTTCTCCTGATTTTATTTAAAGAACATTATAGCAATCCTCGTAAATAATGCATATTGATTAAGAGGCTTGCTATAGAAACAAAAGTATTTATCTGGCAATAAAAATTTTAACAATCCCCAAAGTACACATCACTACACTGATAAGGAGGACTTATAATAATGGTACGAAATGCAATGAGCGCAACAGAATTTTATATTTTACAATATTTATGGACCAGAGAAACACCTGCAACTTTTTCTGAGATTATGGTTCACTTTAATGAGGAAGAAAAGAAAGCATGGAAGAAACAGACAGTAAACACATTTCTTTCCCGTCTGGCACAGAAGGGCTTTTTGAATATTGACAAGAGCGGAAAAAGAGCTATCTATATTCCATCTGTCACCTCAAAGAAATTCTATGAAAATTATGCCCAGGAGATTGTAAAGGATTCTTACAACGGAGCCATCAAAGATTCATCGCTGCATTTACAGCAGGAAATAAATTAAGCGCAGCTGAGAAAGCTGAATTATTATCTTATATCCAGACACTTTAATCAGAAATGCTTAATAAAAAGGCTGTCATTAACAACAGCCTTTTATTTACAGAATTACTCATAAATACCGGATCAGAAAAATTACTCAGACTCTTCTATATTTTCCAACGTAAGCTTATGATATGGCGTGCGCACATATTTTCCGTCGATCAACGGAATATCACTCTTATCTCCATCCGTTGCGATTACAAATGCAAGATTCAGCATTTCACGCGCCTGCCCCTCTTTATCATTATAAACCGTTCCAAGCATTTCCTCATTCTTTACAGCCTCAATCCCCTCATCTGTACCGTCAATCCCCACAAACTCCGGGCCAGCTCTCTTTCGGAATATCAGATGCCTTTAACGCATCAATTGCTCCCAGTGCCATATCATCATTATTTGCAATGATCATCTCAATCTTTCCATCGAATTGCGTCAGCAGAGCTGCCATTTTTGTCTGAGCCTGCGCCCTGTTCCAGTTTGCTATGGCATATCCCAGCTTTTCTGTTTCCACTCCTTTTTCAACCATAGTATTCACCGAATACTCCGTTCTTACAATGGAATCCTGATGTCCGGCTTCACCTTCCAGAACCACATACTGGCAGATACCATCACCATTTTTATCAATATCTGCATTTTTCTTAAATGCATCTGCCGCAATTTCTCCTTCCAGCACACCGGACTGAGAAGCATCTGCTCCCACATAATACAGTTCACTCCAACGTTCCAGATCCTCTGTAACCAGTTCACGATTAAAAAATATGATCGGAACCTGATTATTCTCAGCCAGATCTGTGATCGTTGTAGGCTCTGTACGGTCGACCAGATTGACACACACCACATCACATCCTTTATCGATCAGGTTTTTCACCTGTTCATTCTGCGTCAGCTGACTCTGTGATGCATCCAGGATTTCCAGCTTGATCGCCACACCGCTGGATTCCTCCTTATCTGCTGCGTATTCTGTAAATTCCGTCATCAATTCTGAGATAAATGTGTCATACTGGCTGTATAAGGTAACTCCTATTTTAATATTTTTGACATCCTTCTCCTCACTGCCCTTACATCCTCCGGCAGTAACAGTTACAAGACTCAGAACACCTGCCAGTGCCAGATATTTTCTGTGCATTTTCTTTTCCCCCATCTGTCTGTCCGGTCATCTTATAGCCGGAAACAAAATTCTGCTTGTTTCTTCATCATAGAGATTATCTTTGGATACCATATAAAATTCAACTTCTGCCTGTTCTGTTTTGTCCGTATAATACCTGATATTCTGCGCTGCAAGGACTATACTCTGATATCCCATATAATACTCATTGGGAACTGCCAGTTCCTGTATCGTCCCCTTATCCAGATAATATATCAGCTTCTCAGAACGACCTTCTCCATAGAGTTTCCATGAGATACGGTCATCATTCAGAATAATATCCACCGCTTTTTCCGTATCATCATTATCAAGAGAAATTACTGTATCTACCGGCTGCTCTGCAAAATATTCTACATTTCGCATCTTCTTGTCAAGTTCCTTTTCCGAAAGTATCCAGGAAATCTCTATTCCTGCTTCTTCCAGCTTGTCCTTGACACTCTTTAACCGTTGCCTCATTCCCAGCTGACTCTGGTTTCCGCTCAAGATCCCTACTTTAACTGCTTTGCCCTGAATGACTGCATCAGCCAGACTTTTCCCCAGCTTCCCATGGTCTGTCATTACAGAAGTAAAAAGTCTGTCTGTCTCTATCCCTGTTCCCACAAGTACCACCGGTTTCGCTGATTCTGTTGGAAGGATCACATCTGCCTCACTGGAATAAGGCTCAACGATCACACCGTCTGCCTCTCCATCCAGTTCTCTTTTCACAATTGTGTGTTCTTCCTGTGCATTCTGAAACGTGCCTGTAGAAACAAGATTCAGATGTACATGATTATCTTCTGCTCCCTGCTCCAGACCGGAACGAAAAGCATCCCACCGGACATTGCTGCTGTCATTTACAACAACAGATACAGATATATAATCTTCATCTTTCCCCTGATTTACCATTTCATGTGCACTGTATCCGATCACAGCCAGGATCACCAGCAGAAAAAGGAGGCCTGATATTCTGTTCTTTTTCATTCCGAGCCCTCCTTTCCGGATGCTGACACTGAAGAATAATCCTTTCCACTTTCCAGAAGTTTCTGCGTCTCCACTGTATATGGAATATACGGAATATGGATCTGTACCATCATTCCCTCATCCGGGCAACTGTGAATAACCAGACCATAAGTCTCTCCGAAGCGAAGCTTCAGACGGCTGTGGACATTGACCAGACCAACGCCTGAGCCATGCTTATGCGGTCTTTCTTTTCCGTTAAGAAGCTCTGCGGCCTCTTCTTCCGGCATTCCAAGTCCGTTATCTTCCACCTCCAGATAAACATCCTTATCCTTGCGGTAACCCCGGACATGGATTTCACCCTCTCCGTCCATAAATTCCATACCATAATAAATAGCATTCTCAAGCAAAGGCTGAAGCACCAGCTTTACAATACACCCATCCAGAATATCTTCCTCTATCTGAAAATCCACTTCAAAGCTGTTCTTATATCTGATTTTCTGGATGTTCATGTAATTTCTGGCATGCTTGACTTCATCCTCAATCTTAATCACAGTTTTACCCTTGCTCAGACTGATGCGGAACAGACTGGCAAGCTGCGTGATCATAAATACCGCATCATCATATCTTTCACCTGTGATCATCCAGACAATAGAATCCAGTGTATTATATAAGAAATGCGGGTTGATCTGAGACTGCAGGGCATCCAGTTCACTCTTTCGCTTCTCCTCCTGTTCCACTACAATATCATCCATAAGCTGACGAATCTGCGCAACCGTAGAGCGAAGTGTTTTTCCCAGATGCTCTACTTCCATGGAACCGCCTATATAAATATCCGGATTCATATTTCCGGCTTCCCACTCCTTCACAGAATCATTCAGACGGCGCAATGGCTTGGAAATCCTGGCAGATACCATCTGATTCAGGATTACCACCGCAAGCACTGTCAGAGCTACCAGAAGGACTACCAGATTTCTCATACCTGTCATGCCCATACTGAAAGATTTCATGGGAACCACACTGATCAGCTTCCATCCCGTGTAACTGATTGTTTTTACTGTAACCAGACGCTTTTCTCCATGAAAATTCTCTTTTACAGTAGTATCTTCATATCCTGCTGCCTCGGTATTGTTTTCCTCATACAGCCCCATGTGGATCAGGTTCTGCTTGGGATGATAGATAATTTCCCCGTCCGGCGCCATCAGATATACATATTCACCGGAAGTGTCTGTGTTTGCCTTCTCCAGAAGCTGCTCAATACTGCTGTAATTCATATCAACCAGAAGAACACCCAGCATGGAATTCCCATTTCTGGTAAGCTCCACTGTACGGCTTAAGGAAACCACCCAGTAGTATCTGTAAGATGGATCATCAAAGAGATTCTGCACATGGGGTGTGGAGAAATGAAAGTTTTCCAGTTCTCCGGCTGCATCCTGAAACCATTTCTGCGATTTTACATCAACTCCTGGTTTCTCTGTGGCAATGGGAGATGCTTCTGTCAGCTTCCCGTCATTTGTATAACATGCCACACTGACCAGCTTATCCTTGTTCGCCTCGTACAAAAGATTCATAGAATCCTCCAGACTCTCACTTCCGATGTCTGTATTCTTAATTACCGTATAATACATTGCATCCGAAATACGGCGCATATTCCTCAGATAATCCTCCAGATTGATGGTCGTCTGATTAAGAAGCTGCCTTGAATTTTCGACTGTAAGATTCTCTGCTTTTCTGGTAAACTGCTGATAAAGCATAACTCCAAGAAGACACATACAGCATACAGACAGAATTGTAAAAGAAATAGATATTGTCATCTGCATACTTCTTGTTTTTTTGTTCTTATGGGTTAATAATTCTCTGATCTTTTCCACTGATTCTCCTGTCTTTTGTTATTAACTGTTGGCAGTACGATACTTAGACGGTGACATACTGTACTGTTTTTTAAACGCGTAACTGAAATAATTAGGATCTGCATACCCCACTTTTTCTGCAATAATATAAGTCTTATCACTGGTAGTCATGAGAAGCTCCACTGCTTTTTCCATTCTGTAATCTGTCAGAAACTGATAAATGTTTTACCTGTTTCTTTTTTAAAGATCGTAGAAAAATATGCAGCACTCACACCCAGTTCACGACATACGGATTCTATAGTAATGTTTCTGTCGCTGTAATGTTCCTGCACATATTCCACAGCTCTGGAAACAAAAGATCTGGTACTTGCCTGCCGTTCCTGCTGAACGGTTTCCTGTAACTTCTCACAGACTTCAGAAGCCACTGCTCCAGTTCCTTCGGGGATTCCATCTGCATGCACTTATCAAAAGCTTCCCCCTTTTCACCGTAAAATTCAACACTGTCCAACTGATTGTTATTGCAGAAACGAAAAAGTTCTGTAAGAAGTCCCATAATAAAAATCTGATATTTCTGCATAGTAGTTCCATCCTGAAGAAACCTGCATACACAGTGACTGATTTCTGTTTCCAGTTCTTCCCTTGTTCCCATACGGATTCTTTTAAGAATCTTCTGTATTTCCTGTTCCTCCCAACGTTCATCCACATTCTCCATAGGATCAATTTCCGCAATATTGATCGCACGCGCATTTCCATAGATCACGCGATAGGAAACAGCACTCCTTGCACCCTGCCATGACAGCCGGATATCCGGCAGATTGTCACATACATATCCGATCCCTGCAGTTACCGTTACTTCACATACATGCTTTGCCAGACGACAGAACTGATCCATAAAATCCGTAAACGCAGTAATCTGTTCCTGTTCTTCAAGCTGTGTGATTACCACAATATCTCCCAGATACATCAGAATCCTTGATTTCCATTCCCCTTCCATATGTTCTTCTGCCAGCTTTTTCACTGATACCCCCAGCAAAAAAGGATTCATATTCTGTGGAATATCTGTAGTGCTGATATGTAAAATAGAAACTACATAACAGGGGCCGGTAAGATCAATCTGATAGTTAGAAAGATATTTTTCAACCTCCCCCTCAGGAATACGTCCGTCAATCAGAGAGGTATAGAAATTTTCCTGAAGAATCGGAAGACTTTCCATGTAATATTCTCTCAGCTTATCCACATTTCTCTTCTCATCCATCTCCCGCCCTATCTTCTCGTGGATACGCCCGAATACCTCTTTCAGGTTTCCGGCATCAATGGGCTTCAAAATATATTCCTCCACTTCAATCTGAATTGCTTCTTTTGCATATTCAAATTCATCAAAACCTGAAAAAATAATAATCTTGACTGTGCGATAAAGTTCTTTCAGCTTACGACTCAGCGTGAGGCCATCCATATATGGCATCTTAATATCAGTCATTACCACATCCGGCTGTAGTTCCTCTGCCATTTCCAGAGCTTCCACACCGTTGTGTGCATAACCCACAATCTGAAATCCCATGCTTTCCCAGTCCATTTTTTTCATAATAATCTGGATAACATCTTCCTCATCATCCACAAGCAGTACCGAATACTTCTCCATCTCTACACCTGTCTCTAAATTTCTGTTTTTGTCCTGTAACTGTTCAGCGCCTTCACAATCAGCACTCTACTAAATGGTTATCTTATTTCTTCTTATGTGAATTCGGAGCTCCGTATTTATCATTCATACGTTTCCATAAAATACCGAATACTACAAACCACACCGCAATTTCCACAACTGCCGCATGGACACTGAAGTACATTAAGATTGCCATAACAAAAGAACCTGCCGCAAGAAAAAGTATCAGCTTTCCTGATTCTGCCACATATTTCTCTTTGTCCTTAAGTTTCTTTCCATTATCTTTCCCTGTGATGGATTCTGTATCATGAAATATCAGCAGACGGGCTGCATAATATCCAAGAACAAGAGTCATCATCAGCGGAATCATTACGTTTGATAAATAACTGTTTCCCATTTTTTATTTCTCCTCTTTTTATTTCGCAACTGTATATATAAAGAAAGGACCGTCGTACCAAAACGGCGGCCCTGTATGTAACATTATATACTTTTTATTATTTTCTTGCAATGTATTTTCTGATATCCAGTGAAATAGCAATGAAGATGATAACACCAAGTGCGATGTACTGAGCGTATGCATTTACTCCCAGGAACTGAAGTGCTGCTTTCAGGAATTCGAATACTGCAACACCGACCAGAGCGGAAGATACTTTACCACGACCACCGGTTACAGATACACCACCGATAGTACAAGCTGCGATAGCTTCCATTTCATAACCATAACCTAACTGAACAGATGCACCGCCGGCTTTTGCACCCATCATAAATCCTGCAAGACCATACATAGCTGCTGCTTTTGCATAGATAATGATAAGAGTTTTCTTAACCGGAACACCGGCAACTTCTGCAGCCTGTGGGTTACCACCGATTGCATACATATATTTTCCATGACGGGTCATGTTAAAGATAAACCATGTAATAACACCAACCAGGATTGCGATCCATACCAGATAGCTCATTCCAAGGAATTTACCTGTAGCAAGTCCTGTATACTCACTTACATATCCTCCAAGAGGAGTTGCATTTGTATAAATACTGCAGATACCATAAACGATTTCCATCATAGCCATTGTGGAAATGAATGGCGGTACGTTCAGGTATGCGATAAAGAAACCTGTTACCAGACCAAATGCTGCACAGATCAGCATAACGACCAGAAGTGCAAGCCAGATGTTTAACGGTTTCATACCCGGATAGAATTTAGCGGAATAATCCATTTTCTGGAGCAGTGTACCTGCAATACATCCGCCGAAACCAATCATACGACCTGCGGAAAGGTCACATCCTGCTGTAATGATACATCCGGCAATACCAAGTGCGATTACCAGACGGAAACTCATAGTTGCAAGAATATTAGTAAGGTTGTTTGTTGTTATAAAGTTTGGTCTTGTGATTCCTGTGAATACGATAAGGCAACCATGATGATGATAACACCATAATTTGTCATAATCTCTTTAAAGCTTAATTTCTTTTTACCCATTATTTTTCTCCTCCCATCATCAGAATTTTGTAGCATAACTCATAACATGTTCCTGAGTCATTTCATTTTCCTCTGTAAGTTCTCCGCGCATCTTTCCGTTACACATTACATAAACACGGTCAGACATACCAAGCAGTTCTGCCATTTCTGAAGAAATCATAATAATGGCTTTGCTTCTGCTGCCAGGTCGTTCATGATCTCATAGATCTCGTGTTTTGCACCAACATCGATACCACGGGTAGGCTCGTCCATGATCAGGATATCCGGATCATTTGCCAGCCATCTTGCAACGATAACCTTCTGCTGGTTACCACCGGACAGGTTTGCGATATGCTCCTGCATATTCGGAGTCTTGATACGCAGCTTCTTGATACTGTCGTCTACGATTCCGTTGATCGTCTTATGATCAAGCACAAATCCGGCTTTCAGATGTTTGTTATAAATAGAAACACCTACATTATCCTTGATGGAAAGACATCCAAAAATACCATTTCCACGTCTGTCCTCTGTGATCAGACCGATTCCGGCTTTCATGCATCTGCCGGATGTTTGATATTTACTTTTTTGCCTTTAATATAAATTTCTCCGGATTTGATCGCTCTCATTCCGAAAACGCCTTCCAGAAGCTCTGTTCTCTGAGCTCCTACCAGACCACCAAATCCAAGAATCTCACCTTTGCGGAGTGTGAAAGATACATCCTGGAATGATTTCTCATGGATAGAACTTAAATGTTTTACCTCCATAATCACTTCTCCCGGTTTATTCTTTCTTTCCGGATATACATTGGTCAGCTCACGTCCTACCATTTTGGTAATGATATCTTCTGTAGTCATTTCAGCTGCCGGCCAGGTTCCTACATATGTACCATCTCGCATGATGGTGATATCATCTGCAATACGTTTGATCTCATCCATCTTATGAGAAATGTAAACCATGGCAACACCCTTATCTCGCAGATCATTCATGATCCTGAAAAGAGCTTCTACTTCGTTATCTGATAATGAGGATGTAGGCTCATCAAAGATTACCACCTTCGCATTATGTGAAACTGCTTTTGCAATTTCTACTGACTGCATCTGTCCGATAGAAAGATCACCCAGAAGAGCCTTCGGATCAAAATCCATCTTAACTTCTTTCAGCCAGTATGCTGTATCTTCATACATCTTTTTATGGTCAATTACCTGTAAAGGACCGTATTTCTTTGTAGGAAAACGTCCAAGGTAAAGATTTTCCGCTACTGTTCTTGCCGGAACCGGTGTAACTCCTGATGTACCATTGCGATACCATATTTCATTGCTTCATCAGGATTATTAACTACAATTTTCTGTCCATCTAAGTAGACTTCTCCGGCATCCATTTTGTAAATACCGAATAAACATTTCATCAAAGTAGACTTTCCTGCACCATTCTCTCCCATGAGAGCATGTACTGTACCCGGACGGAGTGACAGCTGTACATTATCAAGTGCCTTAACACCTGGGAAAGATTTGCAGACGCCCTTCAGCTGCAGTTTGTACTCAGACATATTTCTCCTCCCTTTCCCTTTTCTCACAGAAAAGTACGGGTGTCTTTTAAGTCACCCGCACCTTTCTGAGCAAGATCAATTAAATTATTTTGTCATTTCTTTAATATCAGCTACGTTGTCTGTAGTTACTTTTACGTAATCACAGCCGATGTAGTGTTCATTTTCTTCGCCTGCAAGATATTTAACAGCTGCATCTGCTGCTGAATGAGACTGAGAAATATGATCGTTAAATACTGTACCTGTCATTTTGCCTTCTTCTACTTTATCAAGAGCCTCGGACAGAGCATCTACACCTACAAGGAAGATGTTATCGCCAACTGTACGTCCGGCAGCTTCGATAGACTGAAGAGCACCAAGTGCCATAGCATCGTTGTTACAGAATACAACTTCTACATCATCACCAAACTGGCTTAAGTCGTTAGCAACCAGCTGCTGAGCTGTAGCCTGATCCCAGTTACCTACCTGATCGTCAAGCTGGTTAACTTCAAGTCCGGCATCCTCAAGAGCTTTTACAGAGAACTCTGTACGATATTTAGCATCAACGTTCTCCGGGTCACCTTCGATCATGATATAATCAACTTTTCCGTTTCCGTTCTTATCAATTGTATCAAGACCAAGATCAGCAATAATCTCACCCTGCATTGTTCCGGACTGACGAGCGTCGCATCCTACATATGTAACGTTCCAGCCATTGTCTTCCCATCTCTTCTCTTCATCTTCGCTTGGCTCACGGTTTACATATACAAGCGGGATATTAGCTGCTACTACTTTATCTGTAATACTCTCTGCAGAGGAGGAGTTTACCGGGTTGATGATAAGTAAATCTACACCATCAGCAATGAAAGCGTCAATCTGGTTGGACTGTGTAGCCTGGTCATTCGCACCATCCTGGATTGTGATGTTATCTTTAGAGAATCCAAGTTCGATCAGATAGTTTTCCAGTTCTGTACGGAACAGAGTCATGAAGTTATCAGAGAACTGATAAATACAAACGCCAACTTTTTTGTCTGATAAATCTACATCAGGTTTTTCTGTATCATCTGCAGCATCATCTTTCTTCTCGTCAGCTGTTTCCTCTGTTGCTGTGTCATCAGACGCGAATACAGGCATTGCCACCATAGATGATGTGATCATTGCTGTTGCAAGTACTAAGCTCACTAATTTTCTTTTCATTGTAAATACCCTCCTTGAATTTACGTTTGATTTGTTTATTAAACACGCAGAGCCTTTGCCAACGCTTACCCTCTTGCGTGCCCGTTTGTTTTACTGTGATTGTATTATAACAACAGGTTCTTAAAAAACTATACAAAATACTTCTGTTTTTCTTTGAAATCCTTTTGTTTTTATGCAGAATAACAATGATTTTTCTAAGTTTCTGAAATTTCTATTGTCATTTTTACAAATTACTTCCTATTACGTAT
>ENA-OQAS01000882-OQAS01000882.1-human-gut-metagenome-genome-assembly--contig:-NODE-882-length-15032-cov-2.726602_pt1 | contig 15032 bp, 21 predicted proteins | sample MGYA00242733_ERZ504523 | MGnify/ENA primary metagenome ERZ504523 (study PRJEB26092, sample SAMD00036239) | human gut metagenome | host: Homo sapiens | study: EMG produced TPA metagenomics assembly of... | reverse complement strand
CTGCGGCAAAAGGGATCCGAGCTTTCAGAAAATGGATCACGTAGCCCAGATAAGGCAGGTGAAAAGACTACCCCGCCCGATGATCTGTGACGCCTCTGCGGGAACAGGATCTTCTGTCTTGTTGGCGTCACCTTTTGTGATAAAGATATCCTTTTCTTTTTTAACCACTCTGTGGGTGACAACGGTATCTCCGTTATGAAAAGTAATGATATCTCCCTTTTTCGGAGAAAACTCTCCTTCCTTTGTAAAAACCACAGCTCCGGTTGGGATCTCAGGTTCCATGGATCCGGAATAGACCACATAGGGCCGGATCCCGAAAAGTCCGGGAATCAAAAGCACCAATGCTGTCACCAGCATCAGCCCAAGAACCGTGTTGCCGATACATCGAAAAAATATTTTCATTCCTGTATTCTGTTCTATATACGATATTTGATGATCACTTCCCTCTGCAGGGAAAGAAACAGTGTTCGGACATCAGAAAAATTCCGGCGGAGACCTGCTCCACATAAATTGGGCCATAAAAAAGTCCTCCCTGTATAGCAGTTAATATGGCAGTTCGCAACATGCTCCCATCACTTAAACTCGCAGATCTTGAAGTGGGGACAAGCATGATCAAAATGATAATACAGCAAAAATACTGAATGGAAATTATTCGAGCAGATATGCTCAGATGTACAGTTCCTCTCATCACATACAGAGATGGAAGAATTCCTGCAACATTTGTTAAAAAAGATTTGTTTCAGATGATGTTATTATAGGGTTCGCAGCCCCGGAAGTCAATCAAATTCGTCCGACAGGATTCGACACTGGTTTCTCAGCGGGTATGTCTGCCACCCTATTTTTCATAAGCTGACAGACCCTGCATCCGCACAACGCCAGATTTTTTTACAGCTGTACCAGAGAGTAAATATATTCCAATGGAAGGAGCAGCAGATCACGGATCTCCCGTTCTTCCTCTTCTTTATTTCCGGAATTTACCGGCAATTCGATCCGGAAAGCCGGCTGACGGATCATTTCTCCGTAATACTGTTCCGGCCTGCCTGTGCTCCTTCGCCCGTTCTGCACTTCTCTTTCTATTGCCAGCTGCTCCAGCTTTCCCCTGGTACATTTTTTTAAGTGACGTGCAAGACGGTAGCATCTCTGACCAGTGGAAAAATTCTGATCCCGCCGGTAATAAACCACCTTTTTCCCATATCCACAGAAAACCAGCAGGCCACGTCCTCCGTATTCCTGAAAGATCCGGATCAGCGCCCGTGTCTCATTTTCACTGGCAGGCTGCTGATGGATCTTTTTCTGCTGCAGAAGGTGGTGGGAAAATTCCGTGCAGTATCCATTCCTCTTGCATTCCCCTCGAATTCATCACAGGAACATCCTGCATTTTCAGCATCTGACGGAAAATGGGATTTCGCACAGTATTGTAGCCCTTCCGGCAGATCTCATATCCATCCGGATTGACCACCGGTATGATACAAAGCCTAGTCTGATCCAGGAGCTTTTTTACCTCATAAAGCTCGTCCACGGTCCAGTTGCATTCATATATTCTGCAAAGCTCCAGTGCCATCCTGGTAAGCCTGTCCGTCATCTGTCCATCCGTTCCGGAAAAGCCGGCCACACAGAAAATACAGGCATCTCCATGTCCGATTTCCAGCATAGGGATCATCCGGTCATCGTGGCTTTTTCCGATTACCCGAAACTGCGTAAAGCCGCTGTAACGCCTGGCAGCCTCCCACAGTGAATAATAAATTGCTTCGTAGGTTTTATCCTGTACTGTATCCATGATGTTCCCTTCCTTCCGTCTTTATACATGTTCGTTATTATGTATATTATGCGAAAGGGCATAAAAAGAACCGGTTTAACACCGATTCCTTTTGTTTACAAAATAATTCAGGATACCGCCTCCGATGATGATCACCAGCGCAACTGCAACCACTCTTTTCGCTGCCTCCTGAGGAAGCTGGCCCTTGGAGCCAATAGAAGCCTCATAAAAGGTCAGTGTATAATCGATCTCATGAGGGGCACCCATGGCCAGTGTATCTGCGATCACTTCCATCTTATCATCCAGGCAGTTACCGGGACAGTAAAAACAGAATTTCTGCCTTCCTCACTCTCATTGAGATATTTTCCCCATCTACGATCATGTAATCATAGTTGGAGCTGCTCCACTGGAGCCGTGCATACATCTTCCCCTCTTTTACCAGCATCAGTGTGGGGGAAGAAACGCTGGCCTTTCCGCTTCCGCCTTCCAGTTCCACCTGTATGGAATATTCTCCGTCCTCCAGATCTGTTTTCACTGCGTTCTCTCCATCTGCAGCCAGAACCTGTATAGGGCATAGCAGCAGCATAGTCAGAAGAAGCAGCATTATTGTTCTCATCCTGTGTTTCATGGTTTTCTCTCCGTTTTCTGTTTTTCCTTCGTATCACTATAGCACAACGCTCCTTTTCTGTAAAGAACATCTCAGAGTTGTTGAAATGTCTCTTCTTTTCCAGTATAATAGAGTGAAATTTGCATACAAACGAAAGGAAATGAACAGAGATGATCGAAACAAAAAATCTCACAAAATTCGACAGTTTTACGGCTGTGGATTCTCTGGATCTTCGCATAGAAACCGGCGAATTTTTTGGTCTGCTGGGGCCCAACGGTGCCGGAAAGACTACCACGATCAGTCTGCTTTCCACTCTGCTCCTGCCCACAGAGGGCGAAATCCTCATTGACGGGCAGACACTTGGACGCAACCGACCGGATCTGAAACGCAAGATCAGCGTGATCACTCAGGAATACTCCATGCGCCAGGATATGAACATGGATGAGATCATGGAATATCAGGGCCGTCTTTATTTCATGCCACGAAAAGAGATCAAACGGAAAACCGAAGAGCTTCTGGATTTCTGTGGACTTCTTCCCTTCCGTAAGCGGACTGTAAGGAAGCTTTCCGGTGGTATGAAACGAAAGCTTATGGTATGCCGGGCACTTCTCACAAGTCCGGAGATCCTTCTTCTGGACGAGCCCACCGCAGGCATGGACGCGCTTTCCAGACGACAGATGTGGAATCTTCTCCGTCAGCTGAATGGAAAAAACCTGACTATTCTTCTTACAACCCACTATATGGAAGAGGCACAGTCTCTCTGCAACCGGGTAGCACTTATGGATCACGGAAAGCTGGAGGAGATCAATACTCCATCGGGCCTGATCGACAGCCTGGGCAAATACACCGTAGATCAGGAAACACCGGAAGGGGCAAAAAGCCACTACTTCCACAGCCGGGAAGAGGCCATCTCTTTTCTGTCCTCCCTGGACGGACAGTGCACCCTTCGTGAGACAACTCTGGAGGATGTTTTTGTGGAGCGCGCTGGCAGGCATCTGATGCAGCGATAAGCCGGCGTCAGCCACATATCTTATAATTTAACAGAATGGACGATGAATTATCATGGGAATACTTACTATTTTATGGGAAAAATGGGTGGAGTTCCGAAGGGATTTCTATAAGATCACACTGGCAGCTATGATCGCGCCACTGATGTATCTGATCGTTTTTGGAATGGGGATACAGACCTCCTCACATGGGGAGCCTTATCTGAATTTCCTGATCCCCGGTGTGGTTTCACTGACTACGATGAACGGAAGCTTTAATGCTATCGCACAGAATCTGAATGTGCAGCGCCTTTATGAGAAAGCCTTTGACCAGGTTATGATATCTCCGACACCTCTGTGGCAGTTTATTGCCGGACAGATCATCGGAGGCAGTCTCCGTGGGCTTTATGCAGGAGGGATCATTCTTCTTCTGACTATGCCGATCGGAACCGGTCTTGTGTTCAACGGATGGTCATTACTGGTGATGTTCCTCAACGGTGCTGTATTTTCTGCCATCGGTGTTGTGGTTTCTTTCCTTGCAAAAAACCATGCGGATGTACCTCGTTTTTCCAACTATATCATTATGCCAATGGCTTTTTTGTGCAACACCTTCTTCTCTACAGAGAAGATCCCAGGCTTTCTTGGGAATTTTGTAGCTGCCCTTCCACTGTCACAGACCAGTCATCTGATCCGTACCATGCTTCCGGCGGTGGAGTCAATTACCTCAGTATCCTGATCCTGACAGTTTATCTTATTGCATTCAGTATTGCAGCTTCCTGGTTTATCTATAAGAAAAAGAATCTGTAAATTTATCTTTATAAAAAATCACCGGCTTTCCTGTTCTTTCGGAAAACCGGTGATTTTTATTTCTTATGCTACTTTGGCTATTGTGCGTTTAAATATCTTTTTTTCTTCTTCTCACGATCACATATCCACCTGCAAGAAGTGATGCCACTGCCAGTGCGGACATGGTTCCGACCGGTGAGTTATCAGCTGTTGATACTGCGTTCTTAGATCTGGTTCCGTTGCCTCCGTTGGAGGATGTTGCGGATGCCTCTCCTGTTATGGTTGCGTTCGGATCAGAGCCTGTCTGACCGCCGCCATATGAACCATCTGCTCCCGGAGTTCCGGTAGGTGTCAGTTTTGCAGATTTAAACTGATATACCGCAGATTCAATAGTATCTGTCTGCTGCCACTGACCACCGGTGTAGACGTATTTCTGGAAGATACATACAGGTTGTATGTAGCGTCTTTGTTGATTCCCTTGGCGGAACCAATCTTCCATGCACTATGTTTCTGACTATCACTAGGATTAGCAGATGTACTCCAATAGAGAGGAACCCATTTAACATCCTGTTCTCCCGGATTATCATTATCTGTTCCTGCACCAACTACCCTAAATTCATAAAATGTATTTGGATAAAACTCTAGTGGATCATCTAAGCCATATACCTACTATCAGAAACTTTATAAGATTTAGGATTATGTCCTTCTGCAGGACGGTTCTCTTCTTTAAGATTTAGCTTTAACGGAACTGTCTCTATTCCATTATTATCTTTAAAACGAACATAAAGGTCAATGGCATTATCCGGATCAAGATCATTAAGATAAATTGAAATTTCTCTATCTGCTCCGGTTTCTATAGAATTCCCGGAATTATAGATATCTGGTATCTTTGAATTCCCAGCTTCATCCCGAGTTACCCATGCATAATACAGTTTACCTGATTTAGTAGTTACAAATTTAGCAACTGCAGATGTATGACTGGTCCATTCAAATGCAATCCATTTAACATTTGCCGGACGCATAGCTTCATCCAATGCAATCTTCTTTGGTGTACTTACAGTTCCATCAGTTCCTTTGATGCACACATAAACATCAATTGCATTATTTGCATCCAAATCTTTCAAACTGATCGTGAAATCCTTATTTGCAGAAACATTTTTTCCCTTGCTCATTTTATCAACTGTCGGAGCTTTGGAACCACGTTTTACCCATTTATAATAGTATACACCAGCTTTATCAGAACGCATAGTTACGGTAGCAGATGTATGGCTCTTCCATTTATAACTTATGTTGGAAATCTTCGCAGGTGTTTTAGCTGTTTCTTTTTTCAAAGTAACAGTTGCAATCTTGGTCACTGCTGTCTTTGATCCATCTTTCGCTACTACCTGCACATAGAGATCAATCGCATCACCTTTCAGGTTTTTCAGATCAATCTTAAAATCTTTGTTTTCAGTGATCTCAATATTGCTGTCTTTAGTTGTGCTAATGGAAGGTTTATCCGCTCCCTTTGCCACCCATTTGTAATAGCATCTACCACTCTTATCGGACTGAAGAACTACTTCTGCAGTTGTTGCAGTTTTTCTCTTTGCGCTGATTTTAGTAATCTTTGGTGCTGCCGGTTTCGGATTGTCTGGATTCTGTGCCTGGGTTACTGCAATCTCCTTCTTTACACCTTCACCAACAATGTTGTTACCACTTTCACTTTCTTTTACCCATATATAAAGGTCAATAGTCTTGTCTGTGACATTGGTAAGTTTCAGGGAAGTGGTTTCTCCTGCCTTAACCGTTCCACCTTCTATAGCTTTCTCGATAGTCGGAGCTTCCGCACCTTTTGCAACATATTTATAGAAATATGTACCTGCTTTATCAGATGTGAAGGTTACAGAAACAGTATTTGCTTCTTCACTTGTAGCACTATCAATAGTAACCGTTGGTTTGTTAGAAACAAGCTGACCTGTAGCTGTATTTATTCCATAGCTCTGGTCGCCTTCATAGCTCATCGCATTAACTGCTTTTTCAAATGCATCCGCAGCTAAAGATTCAGGTTTCTGGAAAACTGTATAGTCAACTGTCGGATTCTCTACGGAATATCCAATATTCTGATTCTCAAATGCGCCGGCAATGATGATACTTCCTGCACTCTGATCCTGCTGTCCTAATACGATATTGGATTTTACGCTCTTATCTCCGCTTGTATAGTTCTCGATAATCTTCGGTTCGTCTGCTGCAGCATTCGTTCCTTGTTCCAGGGAAATCGTACCTGTGCTGTAAACAGCTCCACCTGTAGATACATTATCTTTGATCTCGCCACCTGTAATCACAAGTTTACCGCTGTTTTTAACTGCCGCACCTGCTGCAGTAGAGACATTCTTAGAAAGAGTAACGCCTGTCGTCATCACAAATTTAGCGCCAGCTTCTACAGAAACGATCGATCCATCTGCTGCGGTTCCGTCGTTTTTATTACCTTCAACAGAAAGTTTACCGATTTCTGAGGAACCGTCACCTTCATTCTGTGTCATGGACAAAATACTTCCTGCACTCACCTTGAACATATCACCTGCAACACTCCCACGTCCAACTACGGTTGTAGCATCTGTTGCACCAAAAATTGCAATATTCTTTTTGGCAGGAACGGTAATAGTATCTGTGAGATTAAACGATGCACTGATCAGAATCTTATAAGCAGATGTATATAAATCACTATCATCAATAGATCCTGTAAAGTCAGGTGCATTATTAATCGCTGCCTGTAGTTCTTCCGCAGTAGTAACAGTTGCATCTGCCGCAGTAGTTTGCTGCTCCTGCTGCGCCTCTTCCGCCTGGGCCTGAGCTGCTGCCTGGGCTTCTGCTGCTGCCTGGGCGTCGGCTTCACTCTGGGACTGGTCATCCACAGCTGCTCCATCATCTGGTGTTTCTGTATTCTCGTCTGCAGTCGGTGCTTCTGCCTCTGTTACCGCTCCGGTATCTTCAGCGGCAAACGCTGCGGCAGGTGCCATTCCAACAGTCATGGAACCTGCAAGCAGGACTGCAAAAAGCTGCTTTTTTTCATTTATAAGTCCTCCTGTTATGAGTTAGTCTTTTTAAATCCAATTACAAAAAAGTATAGCACAACACTTCAAAAAAGTAAAGCGGACCGAAAAACCCGCTTTACTTTATTTGTGTTACGGACGTACCTGTCCATTACCATAAATGATATACTTGGTGGTGGTCAGTGCAAGGAGTCCCATTGGGCCTCTTGCATGGAGCTTCTGGGTACTGATCCCGATCTCCGCACCGAATCCAAACTCATTTCCATCGGTGAATCTGGTAGAAGCGTTCACATAAACTGCTGCTGCATCTACCTCATCCAGGAATTTCTGGGCATGGGTATAATCATTGGTAATGATAGCCTCCGAATGCTTTGTATTATATTTATTGATATGTGCAATGGCTTCCTCCACGGAATCCACTACCTTTACAGAAAGGATATAGTCAAGATATTCAGTTCCCCAGTCCTCTTCTGTTGCAGGAACTGCTCCCGGCATCAGAGCCTTTGCCGCTTCATCTGCGCGAACCTCCACATGCTTCTCCTTAAGGCGTCCGGCCAGTACCGGCAGGAAATCATCCTTCACCTTGCGGTTTACAAGAAGGGACTCGCATGCATTGCATACTCCCACACGCTGGTCTTTGCATTGATCACAATATCCGCTGCCATCTGAAGATCTGCAGTCTCGTCCACATAGATATGACAGTTTCCGGTTCCGGTCTCGATGACAGGGATCGTACTCTGGTTTACCACTGCTTTGATCAGTCCTCTTCCGCCACGTGGGATCAGTACATCCACATACCGGTTCAGCTTCATAAATTCCGCAGCTGTTTCTCTGGAGGTATCCTGGATCAGCTGGATGGCATCTTCGGTAATGCCGCAGGCTTTCAATGCCTCACGGATACAGTTGACAATGGCAGTATTGGAATGGATCGCGTCGCTCCCACCCTTCAGGATCACAACATTTCCGGTTTTGAAGCAGAGGCCGAATGCATCTGAGGTAACATTGGGACGTGCTTCGTAAATGATGCCGATCACACCTAAAGGAACACGTTTCTGTCCGATCAGAAGCCGTTGGGACGTTTTTTCATACCTGTAACTTCCCCGATGGGATCTTCAAGACCGGTAAGCTGACGAAGTCCGTCTGCCATTCCTTCGATCCGCTCCGGTGTCAGCATCAGACGGTCGATCAGTCCTTCCGGCATCTGATTCTTTTTACCGTTTTCCACATCCAGGGCATTGGCCTTCAGGATCTCATCCGTATGAGCGACAAGAGCCTTGCCACAGCTTCCAGGGTTTTATTTTTGTCATTTGTGGAAAGATTTCGAAGGACTGTCTCCGCGTCTTTCGCATTCTGTCCCAATTTTTCAAGCATTTCATTCATTTCCAAATATTCCTGCCTTTCTTTCTGTCTTTACAGCAATATCTTACTGTGCATCGCGGTATATATTCTCTTCCGTCACAATGACCTGCGGACGGATATCCGTAGGCTCTGTTGGAACCTCCGGAAGGATCTGGAAGGAAAATCCTACTGCAACGCGGCAGACCTCCGGATGCTTTTCCAGAAAGCGGTCATAAAAACCGCCGCCATAGCCTACCCGGTTGCAGTTCACGTCAAAAGCCACCCCGGGCATGACCATCATGGCTTCTTCCCAGAAAACCTTTTCTCCGTCTTCCTTTGGCTCCGGGATCCCGAAATAGCCGGATTCCAACTGACTGAAATCGGTCAGTCTGTAAAATACCATATCCTTCCCGAAAACCTTTGGCACTGCCACTTCCTTACCGTCTTTCCAGGCCTGTTCGATAATATAGCGCGTGATCACTTCATGGTTATAATCTGCGTATGCCATGATCCGTTCTGCATTCCGGTATTCCGGAAGCTCTGTCAGGGTCTCTGTAATCCGGAGACTGTTTTCCCGGATCCAGGCATCGGTATGTTCTTTTCTGGCTTTTGAAGATTTTTTTTCTAATTTCCTTTTTTTCTTCCATATTTTTCTCCAAGATTGGTGATGCTGCCATCCTTTTCTTTGATATCGATGTTATTCAGATGCGCACGGAGATTCCCCTTCACTGCATCCAGATATTCTCTCCGAAGCTTCGCCTGCTCCACCTTTTCTTCCTCGGTAAGACCTACACTTTTCTGTTTATGTGCCAGTGCGTTGATCCTGTCGATCTTGATATTATCCATCATAATGTTATTCTCCTTAAAGCAGTTTTTCGATATAATCAATGAGGAAGAATTCTTCCTTCTTGTTTCCTACAAATAATGTTCCGCAGCTCCTGCCTTCCACGATCCTGTGGATGTTGTGGAAGTCATTTCCGTTGGCAATGACCATGTCCGCTCCTGCCGCAGTGGCGATGATCGCAGCGGTAAGCTTGGTCGCCATTCCGCCGGTACCCACATTGCTTCCTGTGGAGGATTTGCCAAGCTTACGCATATTGTCATCCATGTTTTCTACAATATCGATAAACTGTGCATCCGGATTGGAATTGGGATCGTCTGTAAAAAGACCGTCAATATCGGACATGAGGATCAGAAGATCCGCATCGATCAGTGCAGCAACCACGGAGGAAAGGGTATCGTTGTCTCCGAATTTTACCAGGTTCTGGAATTCGTAGGAGGATACCGAGTCGTTCTCATTTACAATGGGGATCACCTTTCTGCCAGAAGCTGCTGGAAGGTATTCTGGGCATTCCTGCGGTTGGTGTTGTTGACCATGGTATTCTTGGTCATCAGGATCTGTGCCACCATCTGATTGTATTCCCCGAAAAGCTTCTGATAAATGGTCATCAGCCTGGCCTGTCCCACAGCTGCACAGGCCTGTTTTTTCTCAAGCTCTGCCGGCTTTCCCTTCATACCCAGTGCAGCTGCACCTACCGCAATGGCTCCGGAGGATACCAGCACTACGTCTTTCCCCTGGTTATGAAGGTCGCTGAGCTCTCGGGCCAGGATCTCCAGCTTATGAAAATCCAGTCTTCCTGTTTCTGCGTGGATCAGTGATGATGATCCGATCTTGATAACAATGCGTTTCTTGTCTTTCAGTCGTTCCCTGTAATTTGCGTTCATGTTTTTTGTTTCTCCTGATACCTGTATATTAGTCTTACTGATAAGTAACAGAATCGATCCTGTCATTCTGTACGATCTCCACCCAGGTAGTACCCGGATTCAGGCGGATCTCCTGTTCATTTCCGTCGTAATAATGCGTGATCCCCCATGGAGAATCCTTCTCCCAGCGGATATCAATGGCTTTGCCTCTGGTAATAAATTTGCCCTCTCCGCCGGAAATGGCATCAATATTCAGATAGCCGTTTCATCGTAAGCCGGGCAGGATGAATACTGAAGGATGATATTGTCGCAGGTAAGCTGTTCATTATCCAGCTGATCCACATGTTCCCTGCCAAACTGGAATCTCTTATATTCCTTTGTCTCTTCATCGTATTCATACCACGGATGATTATCAGTAAAATTATCCAGCTTCACAAGGCTGGCTGTGATCCCATCCGGTACGGTCTCTGTACCATCTTCTGCAAAAAGATAATGTCCGGTATATTCTTCTTTATATTCCTGGCTGTATCCCATAGCATCTATGCCTGCCTGAAGGTGGCTGGCATCTGTATAGGCATTGTGAGGTGCCTTCCTGTCTGTTGTACGGAAAAAAGCAAGCTTGCCGATCTGGATCCCGTTAAGGTTATCGATCACATGCTGCTCCAGATAAGGCAGTGCATAGGCAGCCTGTCCGTAGTGGGCATAGATCGCATTAAATTCGTTGGCGTAAAAGAGATAATAGTCACGGCAGCTGCGAACGGAACCGATCCGTTCCAGCTCATCATAATCTTCGAGAATGCCCATAAGACGGGTAATATTACCTTCCACCGGCGCTTCGTAGACAACACCGGCATGTCCGATACCACTCTGCGGAGCTCCGACACTGTTGTTGCCCATCATCACGGCAACCGGTCTTCTACGTCCAATGCTCTCCGGAACATTTTCGCCGGTGAGATAACTCTTTACCTGGGTTTCTTCCTGTTTCTCCCCATTGGGGACAAAACCTACCAGATCCTGCCCGGCTCCAAAAGTGGGAACAGTCTGGGCAATGCAGATGCATGCAGCTGTGATACCTGCCAGTATACCTGTCTTTTTCATTCTCATATATTACCTCCTTTTCTTAAAGCGGAAAAGCTTTCCGCTTAGCTTTTCTGTGGGACAGCACGTGATCATTCGCTGTATTAGCGGTTGATCCCCAATTCCTTCAGTGCTGCTGCCTGCTTGGCTTCCATGACCTTTGCCTCATCCTCTGTCATATGATCATAGCCCAGAAGATGCAGCATACTATGTGCCACCAGGAAACAGAATTCCCTTGTCACACTATGTCCGTATTCCTCTGCCTGGGCAAAAACCTTAGGCACGGAGATCATGATATCTCCAAGAAGGAGTTCATCACTGTCCAGATCAAAATAGGACTCATCCTCTTCCACAACGGAATAATCCGCCGGTGTCTCAAAAGGGATCATAGGAAATGACAGCACATCTGTAGGAGCCTGGATATTCCGGAATTCCGTATTTACCCTCTTGATCTCCTCGTTGTCTGTCAGGACAAGATTGACCTGTCCGTCATAGGGGCATTTCTCCATTTCAAGAACCTTGTCCGCAACCTGGGATGCAAGGGCAGCATAGTCAATGCCTAACTCCTGATCTGTCTCATATTCGATATTTATGGTCATCTTCTGTACTCCTTATTTTTCACAGCATACCTGTCATCCTTCCTGGATTTGGCAGGCTTCTGTTTTTTTTCATAATCGTCATAGGCCTGCACGATCTGCTGTACAAGTGGATGACGTACAACATCCTTGCTGGTCAGCTGACAGAATCCGATGTCATCGATCTTCTTCAGCACCTTCATCGCCACATCCAGACCGGACGTGGCGTCCCTGGGAAGGTCCTTCTGGGATGCATCGCCTGTGATGATCACCTTGGAACCGAAGCCGATCCTGGTCAGGAACATCTTCATCTGGGCAGGTGTGGTATTCTGCGCCTCATCCAGGATGATAAAGGCATTATCCAGTGTACGTCCTCTCATATAGGCAAGAGGGGCAACCTCGATGAGCCCCTTCTCCATGTTTTTGGCAAAGCTGTCTGCCCCATGATCTGATACAGTGCGTCATAAAGAGGACGCAGATAGGGATCGACCTTGCTCTGGAGATCGCCGGGAAGGAATCCCAGCTTCTCTCCTGCCTCAATGCGCGTCTGGTAAGAATGATCCTGGAAACCTCCTCATTGCGAAAAGCAGTTACTGCCATAGCCATGGAAGATAGGTTTTGCCGGTTCCGGCAGGTCCCACACCGAATACGATCATCTTCTTACGGATCTGTTCCACATAGTCCTTCTGTCCGAGGGTCTTGGGTTTGATCGGCCTGCCCTGTATGGTATTACAGATAAAATCCTTGTCGATTTCCTCCATCACGGAGCCGATTTTCTCCATGGCAAGGGAAAGTGCATAATTCACATTCTGCTGTGTGATGGTATTGCCTCTGCCGCAAGTGTGTTCAGTTCCTCACGATTGCCCTGGCCTGTGTGGCTCCCTCCTGGCTTCCCAGGATCTTAAGAGAACCGTCACGGAAGATCATGGTTACGTTCAGAGTACGTTCGATCAGCTTCAGATGCTCGTCAAACTGTCCGAAAATATTCGCCTGGCGGTCTGCCGGCACATCCACATATAATTCGATAATGCTGCTAGCCATCCTCTGGTGTCCTTTCTTTTGGCTGCGTCTTTTTTTCTGTGGGGCTTCTCTTCCGGTCCTTTCAATGACGGTAAGAGTGCCTCGCTGACGCAGTCCTGGTGATTTATTTCTATTTTAACATTATTTTCAGATATTTGAACCCCTTTTTCTATTAATTTTTCTTCATAATCATAAAGCCTCTGTATGGCCTGTTTTTGGCGGCATCCTCTGTCAGTCTTTCTTTTCGGAGCTCAAACCTGCTGGTAGTGATGATTCCCAGGGAAAAAGGAACCTGAAAGATCCCGGTACTGAAAAAAGATTCCCGGCAGATAAAACGATCTTCATTTTGCTGCAGAGGAGAAGAAAGGTCCAGGAAACTGCTTCCAAGCTGAAAAAAAATCGTTGTTTTCTTTTTACCGGACCATACCTTTTTCTCTATGTCCAACGGAAAGGTATCGTAATAGGCAATGGAATGACAGACGTAAATATCCGCATCTGCCTGAACATACTCATAGCGGATGACCTCCTGGCTGTCATCTGTGATATCCACGATCCCGGAAACCAGTTCCTGGCCTTTTTTTATTTCATCCCCGGCTCTGACAAGAGGAGTTCCCTGCCGTGTGACCATGGAATCGATCACTCCGTCCAGAGTCGAAAACAGACTGCAGGATTTATCTTCCGGCTCTGCTTTTTCTCCGGCAGTTCCCTCCCGGATCTCAAAACGCAGGCCCGTTCCCGAAAATCCGGCAGACACCCAGGTGATCTCCGGAAATTCTCTTCGCAGGGAAGCTGCAAGTGCACTGCAGCTGATCTTCTTTCTGGATACTCCGAAACAGACCCCCTGCTCTTTCAGAAAGCTCATCAGCTGGGGAGTGGGATTTAAAATATTTCCCCGGATCTCAACGTTCCACACTCTGCCTGACAGAAAAAAAAGGAGGCAGAAAACTGCCAGAAACCCTGCAGGATCATTTTTCTTCTTTTACAGAAAAGCAGAAAAACAAAGGCCCTCTTTTTTTCAGGATGTGGATATGTACCCCTGTTTTTCTCCGCAGTGGCGAGATCTGCAGAAAATCCGCTACCTTCATAGTCAGCTGAAGCTCCGTCTCACCGGTACGGATGATCCTTTTCAGATCCATTTCCCTGCCTCTGCACAGATTCACAAACCGCTGGCACTGCTGCCCCTTAACAGAAACCCGCACAAAACCTGGATCATTACTTATTTCCCTCCTCCAGCGTAATGCTTTCGATCTGCCCGCGGATACATAGTTCAAGGGTTGTGTAGCAGGGGATCACAAGGTTTTTCCCACGGATCACAAGTCTGCCGGAAGGTGTCAGTATCAGGATCTCCTCCCTTGTATAGCTCTGGATATTCCGGTAATTTTCGATCACTGCCCGGCGTTTTCCCGTAAGTATCACCTGCACCTCCCGAAATGCCGGTTCCCCGGGAAGCTCCAGAAAAGCTGACATTTTTCTCATTAAAAAATCCTCCGGCTTTTATCATTAATCTATGCCGGAGGATTTCTTCTTATGTATCTTTCGCTGTATCTGCTTTTTGTCTTTTATCTGCGGATCAGCACCATAGAAAACCAGAGAATGGTATTTCCACCCAGATTGTATTCCATAGCTTCCTTTTCTACGATCTCACTGACTACCACGCCATAGCTTTCCAGACATGGATGCATATGCTCCGGAAAACGGCATGGTTTTCGTCCAGATAGGCACAGCGTTCACAGAAGTCACAGGATTCCGTGGAAAGCGTAAAGGTCTCATAGCCCTCTCCCTCCAGAAAATCACGTACCTTCTCTGTAAGCGCTTCGTGTTCCATTCTTGTGGAAAGCATCTCCTTCATGTTCATGATATCCGATACCTCCGCAACGCTGGAAAAGAAAACTGCTTTCGGATAGCTCCGGATCTTCTTTTCGCATTCTGACAGCTCTCCCACTGCCGGAGGACAGGCCCATGTGCTCCCATAACGTTCACATTCCTGTTTACAGATCGTACGCACACGTGACTGTACTTTAATATCCCCGGTATCCAGCACACGATACTCAAAAATGGGATACTGGGAAATAAACTCATCAAATTTTTCTTTTATACTGTTCATACCTTTAAGATCTCCTGTTCTCCAAAAGGCTCATAACTGCTGCCTCATAG
>ENA-OQAS01000881-OQAS01000881.1-human-gut-metagenome-genome-assembly--contig:-NODE-881-length-15041-cov-3.309977_pt1 | contig 15041 bp, 19 predicted proteins | sample MGYA00242733_ERZ504523 | MGnify/ENA primary metagenome ERZ504523 (study PRJEB26092, sample SAMD00036239) | human gut metagenome | host: Homo sapiens | study: EMG produced TPA metagenomics assembly of... | reverse complement strand
CAAATTCTGGTACGGGAGAAAGGAATGGAAAGGCTGGATAAACGTAGTGAATCCTTTTCGGGCCAGTATGATTTTAGGTACACCGGGTAGCGGAAAATCGTATGCCGTGGTCAATAATTACATAAAGCAGGCAATAGAGAAGTCCTATGCTCTTTATATATACGACTTAAATTTGATGACCTGTCGGTTATTGCCTATAACCACCTGATTAAGTACAGACACCGCTATAAGATACCGCCCAAGTTCTACGTGATAAATTTCGATAACCCACGCAAGAGCCATCGCTGTAACCCGCTGGCACCGGAACTGATGACGGATATTTCAGACGCTTACGAGTCGTCGTACACCATAATGCTTAACCTCAATAAGTCGTGGGTGCAGAAGCAGGGGGACTTCTTTGTGGAATCCCCGATTGTCCTGTTTACGGCGATAATATGGTTTTTGAAAATCTATGAAGGCGGCAGGTTCTGTACATTCCCCCATGCGATAGAACTACTAAACAAAAGGTACGAGGATGTATTCACCATTCTGACAAGCTATCCCGAACTTGAGAACTATCTGAGTCCGTTCATTGATGCATGGAAAGGCGGAGCGAGCGAGCAGCTCCAGGGCCAGATAGCGAGTGCTAAAATCCCGTTATCCAGACTGATAAGTCCGCAACTCTACTGGGTAATGTCCGGCAGTGACTTTACGCTGGATATTAATAATCCCAAAGAACCGAAAGTGTTATGTGTGGGCAACAATCCCGACAGAATTTCAATCTATGGGGCAGCATTGGGGCTTTATAATTCGAGAATCGTTAAACTGATAAATAAGAAGAGGCAACTCAAAAGTTGTGTGATTATTGACGAGTTACCCACGATTTTCTTTAAAGGTTTGGACAATCTGATTGCCACGGCACGAAGTAACAAAGTGGCGGTTGTGTTAGGTTTTCAGGACTTCAGCCAGTTGAAACGTGACTATGGTGACAAGGAGCCGCCGTCATCATGTCAACTGTGGGCAATGTATTCAGCGGCCAGGTGGTGGGTGAAACGGCCAAAACATTGTCGGAAAGATTCGGGAAAATCCTGCAAAAGCGGGAGTCTGTGAGTATCAACCGTAACGACACTTCCACTTCCATCAGCACACAACTGGACAGCCTGATACCTGCCAGCAAAATCAGTACACTTTCACAAGGTATGTTTGTCGGTGCGGTAGCCGATAACTTCGGTGAGACAATCGAACAGAAGATTTTCCATGCGCAGATAGTAGTGGATAATGATGCGGTACAGAAAGAGACAGCCGCCTATCAACCATTCCTGAAATCAGCAACTTCTGGACGAGGACGGCAATGATACAATGGAGCAGCAGATACAGGCCAACTATCGGCAAATCAAGCAGGATATTGTCGAATTAGTGGAGAACGAATTGCTCCGCATAGAGAATGACCCGGAACTCAAACATCTGTTGGGCAGTGACGAAGGTGCGCAGCATAGCCGTTCCTTAGAAAAGGATAACAGCATGGGCAGGCAGGTTCAAATATAGACATTTTGAAAATTCATTATGACAGTTCTTCATTTATTCGTAATTTTTATCGGAATGAACAATTAGCCATAACGTCATTTCCCGCCAAATCCTGCCATTCATTTCCACCATTCCCGGAACTGTAATAACCTATCAATTAAACCTCTACATTCGCACCGACGGGCTAAGGTTTACCCGATATTGATTAATTATTGTATCACTTAAACTATTAATTTTATGGCTAAGAAAAAACAAGAGCAACAAGAGCAGAGTCAGGACGAACATGTAATGGCAGTCCTTGACAAGAGAACGAACAAGACCGCAGTCATCTCCAAGATGAACGAACAGGACGGCAGCATCGAAGTCGTACCGCCGGACAAAAAGAACAGCAACAGTTTCCTCAAACTGGACCGTACCACACCTTTGGAACTGTTCTTCACGAATTTCAAGAACCAGTACCAAATCCTACAAGCTTCAGTTTCTTCCTTGTACCACTTGCCGTTTTGGACAAGACACTGAATGCGGTCATCCAGATTCGGAAAGGGGAAGACCCCGGACCGGACGGCAAGAACTGGTAGAAAACAGCGAACTCAACGATGAGGGGCGTATCGCCAAACTGGCCCGGCGGTATAAGTTTGATGAGCACCAGCTGCCGTGGAAAGATCTGAACGCACTCGGCCTTGACAAGGAGACTCTGTTCAACAACCATTGCATGGGAGAACTTCTCAAAGGAAGAATCACTTCCACCGCACTGCCCATCAGCAAGGAGATAAACGGAGAAAAGAAAGATTTGGGCGAGGCCTGTTTCATGTGTGTGAAAGGTGCGGACGGCAAAGTGGAACTCAAGACACTCACCCGTTTGGACAAGCCCCAATATGACTTGCCGGTCTATAAAGGCGTATTCACGGATGAAGAGAAGGACAAACTGGCCGAAACGGGTACGTTGGGAGGAATCAAGGAAATGAAGGACACGCTTACCGGAAATGTATGCAAATGCTATGTCAGTTTCCACGAGTCCACCAACCGCATCATCACCATGCCCGTGGATGCCATCAAAATCCCGGACTACATTTATGGGAAGAGACTGGACGACAAGCAGAAGCAGATACTCGCTTCGGGTGGCGAAGTCCCCATCAATGACATACAGCGCAAGAACGACACCATGCTTTCCGGTGTGGCCTATGTTGATCCGACCATAAGGGACATCGCATTCAAACAGTCCGACAAGCAGCTGAAGGTCAGCGATACGATTTTAGGAGCCAAGATAACCCCCGAACAGAAAAAGATACTGGAGAATCACGGAATGGTATTCATTGAGAACATGCGCAATCCCAAGACCAGACAGCTGTTCTCGGATGATGTGCGTTTCAGCAACAAGAGCAACAACCTGCTCATAGGACGCAATGCCCGTGAATACAAGCCGGCGGTTGAAAACCCCAAAAACGACAGGAAACAAGAAACAAAGCAGACGGCCCGCCATGTCGTATCTCCCAGACCGCAGGCCAGAAAGAACAGCCTCTCGTTCTCGTAATCCGGCAGCAGGCGGAACGTTTACCGAATCCATATACCGGTTTCCTCTCAGGTTACCGGGTATGTCACAAATTATTTCCCCATTCAAAATCCAATGACAACAGATGATGATTACACAACATGACAACAACGGAGAACTGTCCTGCTTCAAGTCAGCTCTCCTTTTTTATTTGAGAGAAAGCCATCCGCACATGGCCGATGACAAGGCATTCATCCGGGAGCGTGCGGACAGTGCCGCAGAGGCTTACGAACATGCCATACGTGACGGCCTATCCGTCAGGCAGGCTTTGGAACTGGCTGACGCCGTTCTCTATCAGGACTTACACTTTTCCCGGTTCGATACGGTTTTCGAGGCCGTATCGGAGTGGTTTCCCGAAGTACGGCCCGAAAGACGGACGGATTTCTGCCTGAAGGTATTGTCACCCGCAGAGGCGGTATTCAGCAAATATTCCATAGACGACAGGTTTGAATCATCTCCGGCCTGTCATACACTTACCGTTGAACTTACAGGTTTCATACAATCTTATATAGAACAATATGGCGTATAACAGACGACAACATCTGGCGGACAACATAGCCGCACTTGAACTGATATTCATGCGTCCGGAGTTCTGTCTTACGGAACAGGGACGCAAGGTCTTGAACGGTTATTCGGGTTTCGGAGGACTGAAGTGCATCCTTAATCCGGCGGAGAAAGATACGGACATAGAAAAATGAAGGTCGGACAAAGAACTGTTTCCCCAGGTCCGGCTGCTGCATGAACTTCTGCGTGAGTATTCCAAAGACGAAAAAGAATACAAGTCATACGTCCAAAGTCTTAAGAATTCCGTCCTTACAGCCTTTTACACACCTGAACCGGTGGTAACGGCCATGCAGGAAGCCCTGCTGGTACCGGAAATCCGCCCGGAACGTTTTCTTGACCCTTCCGCCGGAACGGGCATGTTCATCAGCACTCTGAAGGATGTCCCCGAAATCCATTGTTTCGAGAAGGACAGGCTGACGGGAAGGATACTCTCATCCTCTATCCGGAAAGCAAGGTGAACATAGAGGGTTTCCAGTCCATACAGCCTTATTATAACGGCTACTTCGATGTTGTTTCTTCCAATATCCCGTTTGGGAATACCAGGATTTATGACCGGGACTTTGACCGGAGTGACGACCGGTGCGCAAATCCTCACTCGCTGCCGTACACAACTATTTCTTTCTCAAAGGCATGGATACGCTGCGTGAAGGCGGGATACTGGCCTATATCACGACTTCGGGCGTCATGGACTCGCCACAGAACCGTCCCGTCAGGGAGTGCTGGTAAACCATGCCAATCTCGTTTCTACCATCCGTCTGCCGGACAATCTGTTTACCGATGCGGGTACGGAAGTGGGCAGCGACCTGATCGTGTTGCAGAAGAATACCCGAAAATCGGAACTGACCGAAAAGGAACGGAACTTTATTGAAACCCGTCTTATATCGGGCAGTATCAATATCAACAACAGCTATGCCGATTTGGACCATATCATCCATACTTCCGTATCCATGGGTAAAAACATGTACGGACAACCGGCCATGAATTTTATCCATGAAGGGGGTATCGGAGCCATTTCCGAACATCTCAGGCTATTATTGGCGCAAGATGTGGGAAACCATCTTGACCGGAAACTTTATGAAGAAAACCTGTCCCGTTCCACCGTTTCCACTGCCCTGAAAACCGGACCGGAAGTCGCACCGGAAACAACAGCAGTGGAGCACCGGCAGGAGATGCAGGAAGAAAGTCTCCTTTCCACCAAGCCTTATGAACCCATGCTTAATCTGTTTGCCGCCTATGCGGACGAGGAGGAAACGGAGGTACAGATGATGGAAAACCGGCCATCACCGGGCCGGACAGCGTCGGCATCCCGCAAAAGAAAAGGAAACGAACCGGAAATGTTCAATCTGTTCTCGCAAGAGAACATGTATGATGAAGCCGTCTCACAAGAAGAAATGACCGGGGAACAGGCGGCAGCGGAAGCGAAATGGCAGGAACGCAGACTACGGTTCGAGGAAGAACGGAAAAAGAAACGGAACCACGTCCGTTTACCGGAGAAATACGCCCCGAATACAAGAACGGCTCTCTCGTGAAAGCCGGTGAGCAATATGGATATTTGCAGGGATTGGGTACTTCCGAAGTACAGTTCCATCCGCTCAGGCTGACTGTCACACAACAATACCGGGCCGCCTACTATATCCCGCTCCGTGAAGCCTACCACAATCTCTACAATGCGGAAGCCGAAACGGAAACCGAACAGCCGGAACTAAGGAGGAACTGAACCGGCAGTATGACCGTTTCCACCGCATGTTCAGGGAGCTGAACGGAAAGGACAACGCCAAGTTCCTGCTGTTGGATGCAGGAGGACGGGAAATGCTCTCATTGGAGCGTTCCGTCAACGGGAAGATACAGAAGGCGGACATATTCACCGTGCCCGTATCGTTCAACGCCAACGAGGTGACACATGTGGATACACCGCAGGAAGCCCTTGCGGCATCCCTGAACAAGTTCGGCGAGGTCAATCTGGAATATATGGAGAATCTCAGCGACATCGGCAGGCAGGAACTGCTCGAACAGCTGGAAGAGCGCATCTTCTACAATCCCATGATGAAGAGCCATGAAATCAAGGACCGTTTCATAGCGGGCAATGTGATCGCCAAAGCAGAATGGATAGAGAACCATCTGAGAGACTATCCCGATGACGGAGCGAGCAGAAAATCATTGGAGGCCCTTCGGAAAGCCATACCGGAGCCCATAAGTTTCGAACAGCTTGACTTCAACCTGGGGGAACGGTGGATACCCATGTCCGTATATGAGGAATTCGCCGGATACCTCTTCGAGACAAAGGCCCATATCCACTATACGGAATCCATTGACGAATTCAGCGTGAGTTTCGAGAGCACCAACGCGAACATCACCGACAGATATTATGTGAAAGGGGAAAAGAGAGGCTATTACGGAAACGACCTGCTGAAACATGCGCTGCACAACACCGTACCCGACATAACCAAGACCGTACAGGACAAGGAGGGCAATGACATTAAGGTACGGGATGCGGAGGCCATACAGCTTGCCGACACCAAAATCAACGAGATACGTTCCGCCTTCACCGGCTGGCTGAATGAACAGCTGCCCGAATTCAAGCAGAACCTTGCGGACATGTACAACTGCAAGTTCAACTGTTATGTACGTCCCGATTACGACGGTTCCCTGCAAAGCTTCCCGTTCCTTGACCTGAAAGGGCTGGGCATACCGTCCCTGTACGACAGCCAGAAAAATGCCGTATGGATGCTGAAGATGAACGGAGGCGGGATAATCGACCATCAGGTAGGTACGGGCAAAACCCTTATCATGTGTATAGCCGCCTTTGAGATGAAACGTCTCGGACTGGCGAACAAGCCGATGATTATCGGACTCAAAAGCAATGTGCATGACATAGCCGACACGTTCAAGAGGGCCTATCCGAATGCCAGAGTGCTGTATCCGGGCAAGGAGGACTTTACGCCGGAGAAGCGTGTCGGAATATTCCATGACATCAAGAACAACAACTGGGACTGTATCATCCTGACACACGACCAGTTCGGGAAAATACCCCAGTCCCCCGAAATACAGCAGAAAATATATACGCAGGAAATAGACAGCATCGAAGAGAATCTCGCCGTATTCGAGCAGCAGGGCAATGAAGTGACCGGCTGGATAAAAAAGGGGCTGGAAAAAAGAAAGGAAAACCTTGAGGCCAAACTTGAAAAGCTGGAACAGGATATAAAGGACCGGACGGATGATGTTACAGATTTCAGACAGATGGGCATCGACCACCTCTTCGTTGACGAATCGCACAATTTCAAGAACCTGATGTTCAACACACGCCATGCAAGAGTTTCCGGCCTGGGCAATCCCGAGGGAAGCATGAAGGCCATGAACATGCTTTTCGCCATCCGTACCATCCAGGAGCGTACGGGCAGGGATTTGGGGGCCACTTTCTTGTCCGGTACGACCATCTCCAACAGCCTGACAGAACTCTATCTCCTTTTCAAATATCTCCGTCCGAAGGAAATGGAACGGCAGGGGATTACCTGCTTTGACGGCTGGGCCGCAGTCTATGCGAAGAAAAGCACGGACTTTGAATTTTCAGTGACCAACCAGGTGGTGCAGAAAGAGCGTTTCCGCTATTTTATCAAGGTGCCGGAACTCGCCAATTTCTATGCGGAAATAACCGATTACAAGACCGCTGAAGACGTGGGGGTTGACAGACCGGAACTCAACGAGCAACTCTATCACATACCGCCCACTCCCCAGCAGGAGGTTTTCATTCAAAAACTGATAAGTTCGCCGAAACCGGGGATGCGACCTACATAGACAGGGAGCCTCTGTCCGAAGCGGAGGAGAAGGCACAGATGCTGATCGCCACCAACTACTCGAACAAGATGTCGCTTGACATGCGGCTGATAGACCAACAGTACGGTGACAGTCCGGGAAACAAGGCGTCCCATTGCGCGGCCAAGATTGCGGAATATTACTATAAATATCTTGACCAGAAAGGCACACAGTTCATTTTTTCAGACTTGAGTACCTATAAACCCGACCAGTGAACATCTACAGTGAAATCAGACGCAAGCTCGTGGAAGACCATAATATCCCGGAAAAGCAGATAAAGTTCATTCAGGAGGCGAACAGCGACAACGCACGCAAGGAACTGTTCAAGGATATGAATTCCGGGCGCATCCGTTTCCTTTTCGGTTCCACACAGAAACTGGGAACGGGTGTCAACGCGCAGGAACGTGCCGTGGCCATCCATCATCTGGACATACCCTGAAGGCCGTCCGATCTGGAGCAGCGCAACGGACGCGCGGTGAGAAAAGGCAATATCATCGCCAAGCAGTACGCCGGCAACAAGGTGGACTGCTATATCTATGCGGTGGAGAAGTCACTGGACAGCTACAAGTTCAACCTGCTGCAAAACAAGCAGGTGTTCATCAACCAGCTCAAAAGCCGCAATCTGGCCGCCCGTACCATTGACGAGGGGGCGATTGACGAAAACGGAGGCGGCAGTTTCAGCGAATACGTGGCCATCCTTTCAGGCAACGACGACCTGCTGGAAAAGGCGAAGCTGGACAAGAAACTGGCGGTCCTCGAAAGCGAGAGGCAGGCATTCCACCGTAACAAGGGAAACGCGAAAGGCAAGCTGAATGAAAGGACTTCGGGAATAGAAAAAAACAATGCCTTTATCGGGCGTTTCACCAGGGACTGGGAATATTTCAACAAGGTGGCCCCCGCAGATGCGAAAACCGGACAACGTCCCAATCCCCTGAAACTGGACGGTGTGGATTCGGACAACGTGGAGATACTCGCAACCGGCTTGCCGCAATCAACCGGAATGCCCGGACGGAGGATGACTATATGAAAATCGGAACCCTGTTCGATTTCCGCATCCTTGTCCGTACCGAAAGGACCTGTGAGGGGGACATGCAGGCTTTGCAGAACAAGTTCATGGTCGAGGGGTTGGACGGCATCAAATATACCTACAACAACGGTTATATTGCCAAAGACCCGAAACTGGCTGTCATGAACTTCATCAATGCGCTGGAACGCATTCCCGCCATGATAGAGAAGCGGGAGCAGGAAAACGCGGAGCTGTCGAAGGACATCCCGGTCCTTCAGGAGATTGTGGCGGCTTCATGGCCCAAGGATGCGGAAATCAAGCGGCTGAATGAGGAACTTGCCACGCTGAACCGGAAAATAAAGCTTACCATAAAACCGGCAGGCGGGCATGAAAGCGGAACGGATGACGGAACGGAAATGAAAGGACAGAAAGAGACAGGCGAAAGTGACGATACACCGGACCTGCCACGGAAGGCAAGGCATGTACCCCCAATGGAAATTGCCGCCCCGTCAAACGGACTGAAAAAAATATCCTAAGTTTGCCGTAAAGAACCGCTTTTCAGAAAATGACAAAGGTATGGCCGCACCCGGATAAATCCGGTCTGCCGGCCATACTCTTATCTGTAATGGGAAGAAGGGCACTCCGTCATTCCTCTTCCTCAAAGGAAAGGCTTTCCACCTGTCTGTTAATAACCTTCCAGTCAATGGAATCCTTCAGATTGATTATATCCACAATCGAATAATGCCTGGTCCCGTTCTCCTCTTCCGCAAAGCGCAGCCGTCCGCTCAAACGCTGCTTCTCAATCTCTGCCGGATCGAGGTTTATCAGCTCACAAACCTCATCGGGCAGCATGGAGAGTTCTACACAGTTATCCTCGCAGATATGTTGCAGCACGGCCAACATGTTGAGGGACTTCTTGTAACTTCTCACGAGTGCGGCGAACGAGCCGCTTTCAACCTTAATCATCTTTCTCATAACCTTTTATTTTTAGAGTGTTCTTCTTTTTCCAGCAGCATGGCACGCAGCACGTCCGAACGGCGATAGTAAATCTTCCCCTTGTCACGGTGGAAAGGCAATGAACCGTCATTGCGGCGTCTTAGAAGTGTCCTGTCGGACATTTTGGTAAGCAGGCGCACGCCTTTTGAATCCAGTATCTCGCTGTCGGGCAAGTTATGTATGGCAGGAGCAATAACTGTTCAATGTTGGTTACTTTGGCAAGTATGGTACTGAGCATATGGGCCATCTGCTACCCGGTGCTGTTCTTCTGTTATTCATAATGACCTTGTTTTTATTGTTTATGCTGCAATATTACGGAGATATTATAAAGCCATTGGTTACTCAACCGTTGAGCAACCGCCAAAAAAAGACAGAAAACGCCAAGCCGGGACAAAAAAATAGCCGGGAGGCTCTGTTCCCGGCTATTCTATGACAGGTAGGTATCAATAAAAGTACAGCTGTGATTATTAATACTTTAATAATCAGATTTATATAAAAAATAAACGAGAAAATATTTTGTTATATCCCCAATATTTCCTACATTTGTATATGAGTTATTTGAAACTATGCAAAGCAGTGTAATCCAAAGCAGAACTTCCATATCCAAATCGTTACCTGCATCTTTTTTAATCTCTCTATTTGTTTTATTTTCAGAGAGTTACATCGAGATATTTTGTTTTTTATTTTGGAATATTTAGTTTTACCTTGATGAAATAAATTATTCCACCTTAATGAAACAACTCGTTTCGCTGTGAGAAATGCTTTGTTCCTGCTGCGGTGGGTTGGTGATTTTAAGTAAGATTGTATACCTTATGTATGCTTATTATTGGAAATAGGAGCTATTCATTCGTTTGAGGAGATAACCAGTCGGTATCCTCCTTTTTCTGTCACTATCTGATATTCGGGAAAGTCCTTGAGTGAGGATTTAAGGGTGGAGATATGACTATATATTTTATTTTCGGGATTGTTATCTTTCGGCCAGAAGCATTTTTAATATCTTCTTTAGTCAAAGATGCTTGGGCGTTTTGATAAACAGTTCCAGCAGATTGAAATCTGCCGGTGCTATGTGGCAAAGCCGGTCGCCAATATATAGTTTCTTGCTTTCCAACTTTAAAGTCATTTTCCCCAATTGTATGTAGTCCGGATTGTCAGGAATTTCTTCACATGGTATGCAGTCCGGATTGGCGGGAGTTTCTTTTTCCTGTGGTTTTTTCAGAAATGACAGAGACACCCATATCAAGACAATGAAATAAGCAATGATACTCCATAACACTTTTGGAGTGGTATGTTTTACTATTTCTGTCCAATGAATCATAGCCCATGCCTGTACGCCGGCGGTTCTTTTAGCGTCTATTGCTTGTACAGGGGTGACAAGAGCTTTCTGGAAAGAGATTGAATCATTGTCACTGAATATCTTTTTCTTGTTGTAGCGGTAAATGATTCCCGTCTTAGCGGCGGAAACTCCATTCTTTTCCCATTCTTCTTGGAAGATCTTATTGAAATTGTCTGGATTGACGGGGATAATCCTTGTCATCACATACTGGTTGGCCAGTTGGGTAGCCAGTGACTCATGGGTGCTGTCTTCAAAATAAATGATTTCTAGACTATCACCGTATTCTATTTGGACACCTTTTACCTTTCTGCCTAAAGGGCGATAATGAATAAGAATCTTGTTTAAGCGTTCCTGATAATCAATATTGATTGCTTCACGTAGGCTGTCCTTCATTGTTATCAGAACATTTGTTTTTCATCTTTAAAAGCAACATAACATAGCAGGATGAATACAATCCATCCCAATGCAATAAAGCTAAACTTGAATAAGTTTGTCGGTATTTTCATGTTTCTTGTTCATGTTAGAGATTGCAAAGATACGCATATTTATAAAAAAGGAACTTATAAGTTAAAGAAAGAATATGATTTAATTGGATGAACCTTATGATTTGGAGATCAGGGCATTAAAATAATCCTTCCGATGAAATGGGGATTTTTTGAATCTTAAGAAAACTTAAGGTCACCTTAAGATCAATTTAAGGGAAAAATTGCGTGCCCGATAGATGTTCTCTACCTTCACACAAAAATGATAAACCAATGAAAAAGTATTTGTGTTATTTACCGTTGTTATGCTAATGGCGGTAATGGCTTGGGAAAAGCAATCCGGAAAGCCGGTAGAGAGTGAGTTTCTTTTAGATAATGTGGAAGCATTGGCTGCAGGAGAATCCGGGTATGATACATGTCTGGGCAGTGGGAATGTGACTTGCAGTACCGGAGAAAAAGTAGAGTGCGTAATTAGACCTTTTGGCTTGGATTAATCAATGAGATACCTTTGTCTATTACTATGTGTTTTTGCTCTTTTTCCTCCTGCAAGGAATCAGAAAAAGATAAAATCGCTCGTTTGGTTGAGGAATGGGAAGGGAAAGAAATTCTCTTTCTACCCATTCCATCTTTACTATTCAAGGGAAGGATACAGTGGACTTTTCTTTAGCGGATGCGGATTATAAGGTAGTGACTTATATCGATTCTGTAGGCTGTACCAGTTGTAAGTTACAATTGCCTCGCTGGAAGCAGTTTATGCAGGAAGTGGATTCAACGTTGAACCGTCCTATTCCCTTTGTATTCTATTTCCATCCGAAAGATATGAAAGAATTGCGTTATATCACCCGTCGTGATGTATTCACTTATCCTGTTTGTTTCGATGAAATGGATGATTTTAATCAATTGAACCATTTTCCGGGTGAAATGACTTTTCAGACATTTCTATTGGATAAAGACAACAAGGTGGTGGCTATAGGCAATCCTGTTCACAATCCAAAGGTGAAAGAGCTTTATCTGAAAGTATTGACAGGTGGTGAATTAGGAAAAGCTGAAACGCCAATGACGAAAGTCAGTCTGGACGTAACAAGCATAGACTTCGGTTCATTCCCTCAGTCGGAGAAGCAGGAGCGCAAGTTCACGCTGACCAATACGGGAAATAATCTATTGGTGATTTACGATGTGATTACATCCTGTGGGTGTACCAAGGTGAACTATAGTAAGGAAGGTATTCGTCCGGGAGATAAGGCGGAATTGACAGTTATTTATGAAGCGGAAAAGGCTGAACATTCAGCAAGACGGTTACCATTTATTGCAATGCAGATAATTCTCCACTTCGTTTGAAGGTAACGGGGAATGCTGAATAAAGGATGAAGTATGAATCAATGGGAGTAAAAAGCGGATGGAAAGAAATTCATTTTCTTTGCCGAAGTCGATTCTTTCCACCCTGTGGCTCTCTCCTAAAAGAAAAGGAGGTTAAGTCCGATGTAAAAGTAGTGTAAATAATCAGAATAAGCAAGCGGTATTTTTGTTTTTTCTGCGGTGGAGTTCTTTCCGAGAATAAGATGAAAATATGAATAATAATAATTTTTTTTACTAGAAATAAGATGAAGAAGAATATTTTGAAGGCAACTTTGGTTGTTGCGTTTGCTTTGATAGCAGGAATGAATGTGTATAATGCTCAGCAATCGGATGTAATGTCTGATTTGGCTTTGGCTAATGTGGAAGCGTTGGCTAGTGGTGAATCTTCGACAACAAATAGATACCAAACTATGGGGTATTGTGCACCATTAAACATGAATTATATGTGTACTTCAAGACGAACTGCAGAAAGTTGTCGAAGGCCGTGCAGATAAAATGAGAGTATTATGATATAAATTTGAAACAGCTCCAATTCATATACTCCATTGGATTGGAGCTTATTTTAACTTTAAATTCTATATAATGAAAAAGTTGATATTAATATTTTTCCCATTTCTTTTTGTTTCATGTAGTGTAAAACATAAAAAAACATTTGATTATATTTTTAATAAAACTGAAGCAATCACACTTGAGCAAAGCAAATTGACTTTGAGTAAGGATATAACCGTTCTCAGTTTTTCAGATTCTAGTATGGTCGATCGTAATTCATCTATAATTAAAGTTGACAGTGGTTGGATTGTATATTCAAAAAATTCAGAATCATCTATACTTAGCTTTACTAGTGATGGACAGTTTTCCGGTTATATCGGACACAGGGGAAATGCCCTGGTGAATATACTAGCGTCTATGATGTCGTTGTTAATCAGAAAAGTAAAGTTTTAGAGGTCCTATCAGATGGAGGAATTTTTTGTTATACTTTTGGGGGAGATTTCTTAGACAAGAAGGAGGTTACTTATCCTGCGTTTTCTTTTGCCATAGATGATAGGCAGAATTATTGGTTTTATGTAGGTAACAACACCACGTATGGCGATGCTAAAATGATTTGTACAGATGAAAATATCGCCAATGTGGCATATTATCTTCATCAAAAGTCTAATATGCTTCCGATGGTAGAGAATAATTTTGGAAGAAATGGAGAATGGTTGACGTTTCATGAGTCGCTAAATCATGATTTGTATACGATAGAAAATGGGAAATTGGACTTATCATATGCTATGGACTTTCCTAATTATAAGCTGCCTAAGAAATTACATGAATTATCGGGCATGGAAGTTATAGAAGAATTGCAGCGTTCTAACTATGCATCTATTATAAATTATCTGGAAAATCATGATTATATATTTTTAAATGTTTTATTGAACAATGAAGGTGAACGAATCCCAGAGGTTTATTATTGGATTATTAGTAAGAATTTGCAAGAGGAAGTTATCATCAAAATTGATGGTGGAATTTCTGCAGAATCCTATTTGTTTAATACTCAGTATTTGTCTAATGATAATAAATTATATTGTTTGGGGTATATATGGGAAAATAAGGATATGGAATCCTTTGAGGAAAATTTAAATCCTTCTGTAGTAGCACTTGAATTTAATGAACTATTTAGTAAAGTACGATGACAAATATAGTATCTTTATTTTATTGTAAGTGTGAATCCTTATTCTCTCCTTTTCTGAAAATAAGATGAAGTAACTAATTATTGAAACTAAAAATATCAATTGAGTCTGATTCTTCAGACTGGTTGAAATGTAGTTTTACTCAGGTACATAATTTAATTCCTGTGTTTTAGATTGTATCAGATAGCGGGAAGAATAAGGTGTGTTTTGAGTTTAGTTTTAATTTATGTTTTCGCAGGGGTAAATTATACTATTCCACCAAATTAACAAATGAATAATATTATGTTCTTAGCAAGACTCCTTGTCCTATTTTCATTAGTATGTATCTCTTGTGCCCACTCTTCTTTTGAGCAGAAACAATTGAAACATGCTTTAGATTTTGCTACTTCTAATCGTTTGGAATTGGAGATACTGCTTCAGCATTATACCTATGATTCTTTAAAATTGGAAGCGGCTAAATTTTTGATACGGAATATGCCTCATTGCTATTCCTACCAACAGGGAGGTGAAATGGATAGTGTGAAGCGTGTACGTACTTATTATAGTCCTTTCGGACAAATAGACCAGACTTATGCCAGACGTTGGGGGCATTATACCTATCGTAATCTTCCTAAAATATATGATGCCCATATTATCACAGCCGAATACTTGATAGACAATATAGACCGTGCTTTTGATAATTGGCAGAAACGTCCATGGAACCGTTCTCTTTCATTTGAAGATTTTTGTGAATACTTGTTGCCTTATCGTATAGGGGATGAACCGCTGG
>ENA-OQAS01000880-OQAS01000880.1-human-gut-metagenome-genome-assembly--contig:-NODE-880-length-15059-cov-6.466783_pt1 | contig 15059 bp, 30 predicted proteins | sample MGYA00242733_ERZ504523 | MGnify/ENA primary metagenome ERZ504523 (study PRJEB26092, sample SAMD00036239) | human gut metagenome | host: Homo sapiens | study: EMG produced TPA metagenomics assembly of... | reverse complement strand
AGACAGCTCGCGTGCTCGGGCAGACGCAGCTCCCTCCTCGGTGGGACGGGTCCTTACCAGCATGTGACCGGCTCGGGGTGCAGCATGCGTGAAGGAGTCTGCCCGCGCACATGACGCCCGCGCCCACGCCGGTGCCGATGGTCACGTAGACGGCGTCCTCGAGCCCCTTGCAGCAGCCGAAGACCACTTCGCCGAGGCAGGCAACGTTCACGTCCGTGTCGTAGGCCACCGGAATCCCGAGGCGTCGGCGAACGCGGCGCGAAGACCATGGCCTCGCCACGCGAGCTTGGGCGTCTGGAGGATGGAGCCGTAGCGCTCGTCGTTGGGGTCGACGCAGGTCGGGCCGAAGGCGCCGATGCCCAACGCGTCCACATCGCGGGCGGTGAACCACTCGATCATCTGCGGGACGGTCTTGGCGGGCGTAAGCGTCGGGGTCTCCATACGGTCGAGGACCTCGCCGTCGCCGGACACCACGGCACAGACCATCTTGGTCCCGCCGGCTTCGAGGGCGCCGAGCCTCATTTGCTTTTCGCTCATGTGATCCTCCTTACAAAGGGACGCCCGCAGTCATGGTCAACCGCGGGCGCCCATAACGTTGGCTTGTTTCGAGGCGACCCTACCTGGGCACGCGGTCCTGCCTTGCGGCAAACGGGGCGAGCACGGCGTGCGGCTCGCTTTGGTACCAGTAGGCGACGGTGGAGATGTCGTCCTCGCGCTCGTAGAGCTTGATGTCGTCGTTGCCGAGGTCCTGGAACGTCACGCGCAGGTCCTCCTTGAACGAGATCGGGTCGGGAAGGTGCACCTGTAGAGGCCGTGCCTGGGCAGCGCGTCGTCGTTAGTCGCGAGCATCGGATTCGGGTTCGGCTTGCCCGCGCTGAAGCGGTCGCGCGTGGCGTCGCGCGTCGAGCGGTACGGGTAGCCGGCGAACAGCGTGTTGAAGCACTGCGCCTCGGGCAGCGCGTGGGGCGGCCTGTCGAGGAAGGCCCAGGCACCGCCGAAGTAGTCCTCGCTCCCGTCGAGGTGACCGTGGGGAACTCCTCGTCGCCGTCGAGGAAGAACTTCATCTCGCCCTCGCCCCACCAATAGCGCTCCAGGGCGCACAGGGCCATGTAGGTGCCGACGTAGTAGCTTGCCGCGCACGCCGTCGAGCACGGTGTAGTCGACGCCCCTGCGGGTGCTGCGCTCGCGGTTAAAGCGGGCGTGGAAGTACATGGCGTCGTCCGGCACGTCGGTGAGCGCGTAGTTGAACGTGTAGAAGATGTACTTAATGAACCCGGGGTGCTCGCTCGTAAGCGTGACCTTGGCGTGCTTCCTGAAGGGCATCTCGAAGTAGCAGTTCATGCCGCCCGTCGGGTTCACGCAGATGGGCATCGAGTTGACGATGGCGCGCTCACCGAAGCCGTTGCAGAAGAAGTCGCCGACAGGGCACTCGACCGAGGGGGTCTCCTCGTCGTCCCAGTAGAAGCGCAGCACGAGGTCACGCATGACGAAGCTGCCGGCGGCGGTCTTGTCGGGGACGGTCATCCAGATGTGGCGGATGATGCCGGGGCCCTCGATGTCCGCGAGCGTGATGGTCTCGCCGGACTCAAGGGGCACGCAGCACGAGCCTTGCGGCCGACGCGAGGTGGCTGGCCGACATGGCGGCGCGGCCCTTCTCGCCCGTGATGTTCTCGGGGGTGATGGCGCGGCTTTCCTCACCGCCGTGCATCCACACGTCCTTAAGGAACTCTCTCATCGTCGACCTCCTCTATTCGTCGTCGTCGCACTCGGCGGAACTGGCACCGTTCACGTAGATGATCTGCTGGCGCGCCTCGTTGACGAGGGCGTCGAAGTCGAGTTTCTCGTCGGGGCGCGCGAGCGCGACCGTCATGGCGAGCGGGAGGTTGCACCCGCGATCACGTGGATCCGGTCGGAGGCGAAGCGGGAAAAGCGCTGGTTCACGCTGCCGCCGTACGCGTCGGTGAGGACGACGACCTCGTCAGTGCCCGAAAGAGCCGCCTCGACCGCCGCGTCGAGCCCCTCGCCGTTGTCGTTCACGTAGGCGCACACGGCGTTGACGGCGTCGCCCTTACCCGTAAGGAACTCGAGGGTGTCCTTGAAGCCTGGGCGAGAAGGGAATGGCTCGCCACAACTATCTTTCTCATTGATTCACCAATCTCTTGGGTCGAAGCTAGGCGAGGATGCCGGCGGCGGAGGCGACCATCGCGAGGACGATCACCACGAGGATGAGGGCCGTCATGCTCGCGTTCTTCTTGGTAAGAAGGTAATACGCGCTTCCCGTGATGGCGGCGGGGATCATGGCAGGCAGGATCTTGTCGAGCAGCGGCTGAATCTCCATCGCGACGTCGCCGAAGCTGAAGCTAATCGGCAGGTGACGCCGATGACCGAGGCGATGAGGCAGCGACCACGGTGAGGCCGAGCACGGAGGCGGCGGCAGTGAGGTTGGGAAGCTTCTCGCTGAAGTCGGTGACGAGCTTCACGCCCTGCTTGTAGCCGAACTCGAGGGCGTGCATGCGGACCCAGAAGATGGCCAGGATGAGCGCGAACCAGACGCCGGCTCCCACGGGGTTGCCCTCGATGGCCATGTAGGCGGCAATGGAGCCCATGATGGTCGGGATCATGGTCATGAGCAGGGAGTCGCCGACGCGGCGAGCGGTCCCATGGTGCCGATCTTCAGGTCTTGGACGGCGTCCGCCGCCGCTAGGCCGTCGCGCTCCTCCATGGCCAGGCAGGCGCCAAGGATGATGGCGGCGAGCCAAGGCTGGGTGTTGTAGTAGCGGAAGTGGTTGTTGAGCGCTTGCTTATAGTCCTCGTCGTTCGTGTAGATCTTCCTCAGGACCGGCGAGAGGGCGTAGGCGACTGAGGCGCCCTGCTGGGTCTGGTAGTTGAAGGTGCACACGCTCATGAGCCAGCGCCAGTTCGCGTTGCGCAGGTCCTTCTTGGTGACCTTGTAGCCGGAGGGCTTGCCCTCGGCGACGGCGGTGATGTTCTCGTTTTCCATGGTTACTCATCCTCTCCGATGAAGGCGTCTGCGGAAGCGTGGGCGGCGAGCTCGGTGTCCCTCTCGGCACGCTGGTAGAACGCAATCGCGAGGGCAAAGCCGACGATGGCGGCGCCGATGATGGGCACGTTCAGGAAGGCTGAGAGGAAGAAGCCGGCGAGCAGGTACTGGAAGTACTTGGCGGTTGGCATGTAGCGGAGCAGCATGGCGATACCGACGGCCGGGAGCATCTTGCCGGCGAGGGTGAGGCCGGAGAGGAACCACTGGGGCATGACCTCGAGGAGCCAGTTGACGGCGGGCTGGCCGAGCGTCACGGAGACAAAGACGGGCAGGGCGGCGCACAGGCCGAAGAGTGCGGGGCAGACCCACAGGATGGCGTTCATCTGATTGAACTTACCCTCGTTGCAGAACTTCTGGACTTCTCGACGACAAAGCCGTTGAGGATCTTGACGACGACGCCGAGCTGGATGCCGAGCATGCCGACCGGCAGGCCGATGGCGAGGCCCGTGTCGGAGCCCAGGGTCACGCCGTAGGCGGTGGCGATGATGGCCATCGTGCCGTAGTCGGGAATCGACGAACCGCCGAAACCCGCGACGCCGAGCTGCATGAGCTGGATGGTGCCGCCGATGACGAGGCCGGTCTGCCAGTCGCCCATAACGACGCCGGTGATAAGGCCCCAGAAGACGGCATAGTTGACGAAGATCATCGGGATGCCGTAGTAGTCCACGTGCTTGATGAAGGCAAGCAGGGTCAAAAGGACGACCTGCAGGATAGTGAAGTTGACCATGATCCCTCCTTAGATGAGGTCGGCGACGGAGACGGGCTTGTCGGCGGGCACGAACTGTGCCGTCACCTTGACGCCGCGGGCGATGAGCGCCTTGTAGCTCTGGACGTTCTCGGCGGAGGCGTAGGCGCGCTGGGTGAGCTGGATGCCGTCCTCCTTGACGAGCGAGCCGCCGACGACCAGCGACGGGAGCTCGACGCCCGACTCGACCAGGCGAAGCATCGTCTCGGGCTCCTTGGCGATGACGAAGACCTTCTCGCGGTCGTACTTGCCCGCGGCGAAGTTCTTGAGCGCGGTCTGCTCGGAGATGATCGAAACGGCCATGCCCGCGGGGCGCGCCATCCTCATGGTGGACTTCAGGACCTCGTCGCCGGCGACCTTGTCGTCGATGACCATGACTCGGGTCGCGCCCGACACCGGGGCCCACTGCGTCACGATGATGCCGTGAAGCAGGCGATTGTCGATTCGTGCCATAACAACACTCATGTTTGCTCCTATCAAATGAAGTTTTGCGTTCGGTACTGCCTCGGCGCTATCCGGATTCGCGCCGGGCAAGGGGTTATCGGATTATTGAGGACGCGCGGTCAGCTTGCGGCGGCGCGGGGAAGGTCACTCGTCGAGCAGGAGGTCCGAGGAGCCGAGGCGCTCTTCTCGCGCCGGGGCGGCGCTCACGCTTATGTAGTCGAAGACATATGCGATCTCGCTTACGGGAACCTCTACGCGATAGCGCGTCGAGATGCTCGAGAAGCTCTGCCTGAAGGACTCGATGAAATCGGCGCGTTCCTCCTCGAAGCGGTCCTGGCCAACGTAGGTCTCAATGGGGTTTCTGGTAACAAGGCGCTCGACGAGACAGCAGAGGTGAACGTAGAGCCCAATGATGGCGTTGCTGCCGATCTTCTCGCCTGTCCTGCGCTGAAGCTCGTGCACGGCGCTCTCGATCTCATGGAATAGCCGCTCCGGGTCGAGGATGGTGATGGAGCGGATGACGTTCTGCAGCGTCATGTTCGAGAGCAGCTTCTCGTGGAAAGAAGAGAGCTCGGAAGCGTCAAGCCACCTGCCGAACACGGCATCAACCTTAGAGGCGGACGCCGTCGACATGATGTCCTCGAGGGCGACGAAGGGGACGGAGGCGACCCCGGGGTCTCCCGTGCCGATGACGGCGCAGACGCGGTGCTCGGAGAAAACGGCGTCGTTCGACCCGTTCGCGACGAGCTGCTTGAAGGGCCTCGTGAGCAGGCGCGCGCCTATGGTGCGCGGGAGGCTCTGCGAGACGAGCTGGCGTATCCTCTCCGCGGCGTCGACCCCGGACTCGGAGCAGAAGACGATGGCGTCCTCACGGTTGACGCGCTCGATCACCTTGCAGTGCGTCACGCACGCGGCGGTCGCATCGCCAAGAACCTCGGCGATGGACTTGCCGCCGAGCAGCCCGACCCCGATCTCGAGCGCAAGACCGGTAGAGACGTTGTTCACCACGCCGATAGTGGAGTCGGTAACGTTCTCGAGGGCCTTATAGGCCTCCTCCAAGGAGCCCATGTCGACGAGGAACACGACCCCGGTGCAGTAGGAATGGCGGTCGACGAGGCGCTGGAGCGGACCGACGATGTCCTTCATCTGCTGGTCGTAGGGCATGTCGACAGCCTCGTACACATGCATGCCGAGCATACGGTTCGCCGCGTCGGCGATGCTCGTCGCCGTTGAGTAGCCGTGGGACAAGATGACGCAGAGCGTCCGAAGGGCCTTCGCATCGCGAGACTCCGATGCGACGCACAGCGTCAGAAGCGTCTTCGTGAAGTGATCGAGCGAGATTCCCAGCGCCCCTTCCACGTCTGCGGCGACCTGATCGGAGACACTCGAGGCAAACGGCAATTCGGAGGTCACGGCACCGAGGAGATGGGAGATTTGCTCCGCACAGGCAGACTTTCGCTTAGCCAGACCGATACCCGGCCACAACTGCAGGCAAATCTCCTGAGCCAGTAGAAAAGCGACCTTCCTCGAAAGCTCGATGCCATAAGAAGAGCCTGCGTCGGCAAGGACCGCGCCCACGACGCGCTCGAAGGCGCGCGACCTCGAGGAGGCGACGCCGTGGTCGAAGATCAAGTGATCCTCAACGCCGCGCACAGCGGAGACAGCTTGCGAGACAAGCTCGGAGACAGAGAGCTCCCCGGCGCAGAATCGCTCATCGAGGGAGCACAGGGCATCGAGCGCCTGCTCGACCGGCCTGTGCTCTCGGCGGCATCCAGAGACGCGTCGATCAGAACGCCATCGTCGGGCTGTTGATCGATCTGCGCGGAGGAGAGGAGCGCTGGGAAGAAGATACGGGCGAACGACGACGTAGTCGCCCTCGCGATTGAGGAACGCTTTGGCACAGCAGTTCGTCACGCAGGCGCGCAAGCCGGCGATGTTATCGGAAAAGTCCGCGTTCACGAGGCAACGGTATGCGCCGCGGCTGATCTTCACATCAGAACCGATTCGGCACCCCTCGCTGCGCAGGAAGCTCAAGATGAGATCCTCGCGCTCCTCGGGGGTCCGCTCCTTGAGTGAGGGGACGCGGGCACAGATGGGCATTTTGCTGTAGGCCGAGGAAACCTTCAGGTCATCGGCGGAAAGCGTCGTCGAAAGAACGAGGCGAGCGCGCGGCGCATCCTGGGAGGCATCGAGCCCGAGGGCCGTCGCAAGGCAGTGCTCCATCGCAGAGGGAGAGAGTGCTCGATGCCGTTGACAAAGACCACACCCCCGCGCGCTTTCGCGATCGACTCGTCAAGAAGCCCGTTGAACGAGGCGGCGTCCGGGACCCCGCGCAGTCGATGCGCACATAGGAGGAGTCGCGGGACAGCAAGCCCTGGTTCTTGCCGTACTTGTATACAAGGCGAGAAAGGAAAGACTTACCGACACCCACGCCGCCGCTCAAGAGGATGGGCAGGCCAAACGGAGGGTACTGAACCGCAGCCTTGCACTGCTCGACAACGGAGCTGAGGCTCATGTCGAAGCCCACGGCACGCGCGAAGTCGCGGTGATCGGCGATTCCCGTCGCCTGGATGAGGTCGGCGAGCGAGGCGTACTCGCTTGCAGAGAGCTTTACCTGAAAACGCTTCTGGAACGCGCGGCGATGAAAATAACGGACAGGCCTGCCCGCCACCTTAACCACAAGACCGGCGCGAACAAGGTCGTTGAGGTACTGGCTCGCCAGGCTCCTGGAGATGATGAGCGTCTCGGCGATGTCGGAGGTGGACAGACGGGCAAGGTCGTCGAGCGAGACGGCAGAGGTGAGGGCCTCGAGATGCTCGAGAATCCTGTCCCTCATGTCGACGGGTTTCTTTGCCAAGCTGTCCTGTGTGGTCTTGTCCATGACTTCTTACCTCCTCGTACAAGGAGTATAAGGGGAGAACAGAGAACGGAAGGGGGCGCGTGGGGGAATCAACAGCTCCGAGGAAAAGTCCACCACTTGAGGGGCAGAAAACAACGGCCATTGAACATTCAGGGCCGACGCTCAACACTTCGGCTCGACACTTCGCTTTGGAAAGGGCCCGGCGCGCCGGGGTCCCAACATAAAGAAGGGCCCCGGCGCGCAGGGCCTAAAGCTTAACCATGCGCGCGGCGATGCGGGCGCAGTCGCAGGCGGCTTCTTCTCGAAGGTGTTGTAGTCGACGACCCGGCCCTCGGCGCAGGGCTTGTCGCTGATGGCGCGCGCGACGACGAGGGGCACGCCGTTGAGATAAGCGGCCTGCGCGATGGTGCAGCCCTCCATCTCGCAGCACAGGTCGCCGAAGGTCGCGAGGATTCGCTCCTTCTGTTCCGCGGGCGAGACGAACTGGTCGCCGGAGACGACGCGGCCCTTGAGGACCTTAATGTCGGGGGCGACGGCGGCCGCGGCGGCGCACGCCGCCAGCAAGGGCCGGAACGGATCGCGCAAGATCAAGGCGTCGCCCGGGAGGTCGGGCGTTACCGTCAGCCGGCGCCGCGTCTGCCGCATCATGAGGGAGAACGGCCTGGCCGGCGCATACGGCAGGAAGAGGTTCAAGGTGCACCCCGGGGCGGTCAACGAGGCCGACGTGTCGAACGTCGTCGCGCGCGGCTTCGGCGGCAGGCGCCGTGCACCCATATATGCAGCGACTTGGCCTGCGTGCGCGTCGGGGCGTCGTGGAACTACGTCTGCCTGCTCGTCGACCTCTGCAACGGGAGATCGTCGGCCACTCCGAAGGACCGAGGAGGGACGCGCGAGCTCCGAGCCAAGCTCTTGGATTACGTGCACTGGTACAACAACTTCAGGATCCACTCAACGCTGGGCTACATGTCGCCGGTCGAGTTCAGGGAGGCGGGGCCGTCCCTCCCGGAATCGTCCAAATAAGTGTTGCCAATCCATAGCCAATCCAGCCATCATCTTCGCGAAGGCGGACGTCAGGAAAAGCTCGGCTTGAGCTCGGTCGGACGCGGTCTGTGGGGCATCATTCAGGCTCAGGGGGTCTCCTTGTCTTCTTCGGTCGCAACCTGAATGATAGGGACGGCCCCTTCTCTCTTTCCCCTTCGTTTTCGACGCGTCACCCTCTCGGCGGCTTAGGCCCGCGCTCGCGGGTGCAGGGGCTACGCCCAAACCCCAAAAACGTAACGCCGTGCTCGAAGCGTTTCCGGACGTCAGCGTAATCTCAAATCCCGTTCGTCAACTCATGGGCAAGCCACCTGAGACTACTCATTTCTCCTACTGGCAATGAAGACCTGCGACCTGCAGTTTTGCAAACTGCTTGAAAGCCACCTGCGTTGATTCACTTCCTATTGCAGCTGGCGGCTTGCACGCGAAAAGGCATTTAAGTTTCAAAACGGGCGTTTTCGGCGCTATCGAGCCTCCAAAGGCATCCCGCCGCGCCCTTTGGGACAAAAACAAAAACTCAAAGCCCTGAGTTCGAAAATAGTTTTTGGAGTTGTCCCGACTTTTGTCCCCGAAGCCGACGAAACGCGACAGGGTATCACCTGGCGGCACTCGATTCGAGACGGCACCGAAAACTGGATGCAACCGGAATGACGGGACGGCAGAACCGAAGCCATCGAGTGGGGATAGAAAAAGGCCCGGGTGCCGTGGCATCCGGGCCTTTGCTAGCAACTTGATGTTGCGGGCAGCTTAGAACTTGTGGCCGCACTTCTTGCAGACGCGCAGCTTGTTCTTGCCGTCCTTCTCGTGACCGACGCGGGTAACCTTACCGCACTCGGGGCAGACGAGATTGACGTTGGAGCGTCGATGGGACCTCCTGCGAAACGATGCCGCCCTGCTGGTTGGCAGCGTTGGGCTTGACGGCCTTCTTGACGACCGAAACGCCCTCGACAACGACCTTGTTCTCGGCGGGGAGAGCACGCAGGACAACGCCCTGCTTGCCGCGATCCTTACCAGAGAGAACCTGGACCTTATCGCCCTTCTTGATATACATATATCTCCTAACTACAAGGTCTCGGGAGCGAGCGAGACGATCTTCATGTACTTCTTGTCACGAAGCTCGCGAGCGACGGGCCCGAAGATACGGGTGCCGACGGGCGAACCATCGTTGTTGATGACAACGCAGGCGTTCTCATCAAAGCGAATGTAGGAGCCATCCTTGCGGCGGATCTCCTTAACGGTGCGAACGACGACGCAACGGACAACGTCCTTCTTCTTGACGTTGGCGCCAGGGGTAGCCTCCTGGACAGCACCGATGAACACATCGCCGATGCTGCATAACGACGCTTGGAACCGCCAAGCACCTTGATGCAGCGAATCTTGCGAGCGCCGGAGTTGTCGGCGACGTTCAGCATGGTTTGCATCTGAATCATGGTAGATGTTCCTCCGAACTAAGAACCGAAGAGAGGTGCGCAGCTTTATACGGCCCGTGGTATGCAAGCCAGGCATACGCACATCTTCGGAAACGTACAAGTCGTAAGAGCGACTGCTTATTTAGCGCGCTCGACGACCTCGATGAGGCGCCAACGCTTCATCTTGGACATAGGACGGGTCTCCATAACGCGGACGGTGTCGCCCACGCCAGCCGTGCACTCCTCGTCGTGAGCGTGCAGCTTCTTGGAGCTGGTCATCATCTTGCCGTACTTGGGGTGACGCTTGCGCTCGGTGATGGTGACAACAATGGTCTTGGCACCGGAGACGGAGGTAACGACACCCGTACGGACCTTACGCGAGTTACGCGAATCAGTCATGTTCTCTCCTTAGGTCCTACTCGGCGACAGCGGACTTCTCCGCTGCGATCTCGCGGGCGCGCTGCTCCGTGAGGACGCGAGCGATGTCCTTCTTCACGGTGTTGACGCGAGCGGTGTTGTCCAGCTGGCTGGTGGCCATCTGGAAACGAAGGTTAAAGAGCTCGGCGCGCATTTCCTTCAGCTTCTCAACGAGCTGAGCGTCCGAGAGCTCACGAATCTCTGCGGGCTTCATTAGTTCTCCTCCTTGGCGGCGGCGGCGTCCTCAGCAGCCCACTTGGCCTCGAGAGCGGCCTCCTCAGCCATCTCCTTCTCGATGCGCTGCTCAGCGTTCTTGGCAGCAACAATCTTGGTCTTGATGGGAAGCTTGTGCTGTGCAAGACGCAGAGCCTCGCGAGCGACCTCCTCGGGCACGCCCTTGACCTCGAACATGATGCGGCCGGGCTTGACGACGGCCACCCACTCCTCGGGGTTACCCTTACCAGAACCATGCGAGTCTCGGCAGGCTTCTTGGTGATGGGCTTATCGGGGAAGATCGTAATGTAGACACGACCGCCACGCTTCATGTAGCGGGTCATGGCAATACGAGCGGCCTCGATCTGACGGTTGGTGATCCAATGAGCCTCGAGAGCCTGGATACCAAACTCGCCGAAATGCAGCTCGGTATTACCCTTGGCCTGGCCCTTCATGGAGCCACGCTGCACCTTGCGGTGAAGAATACGCTTAGGGGCAAGCACTACTGACCCCTCCTCTCGGAGTTACGACGACGAGGACGGGAAGAGCCCTCGAGTGCAGGGTTGGGAACAGGCTGGCCCGGGAGCTTCTCGCCCAGGTAGATCCAGACCTTCACGCCGCAAGCGCCATGGTGGTGCTGGCGACAGCCGTGCCGTAGTCGATCTTGGCACGGAGGGTGTGCAGAGGCACGCGACCCTCACGGTACCACTCACGACGGCCCATCTCGCACCGCCGAGACGACCGGAGCACTGGATACGGATGCCTTAGCGCCGGCCTTGCGGGCAGACTGGACAGCCTTGCGCATAGCGCGACGGAAGGCAACGCGGCCCTCGAGCTGCTCGGCGATAGACTGAGCAACGAGGTTGGCGTCGAGCTCGGGGCGCTTGATCTCGACAACGTCGACGGAGAGCTGGCCCTTGGAGACGCCAGCAACCTTCTCGAGCTCGGTGCGGAGGGTATCGATCTCGGCACCCTTCTTACCGATGACAACGCCGGGGCGAGCGGTGAGGATGATGACCTTCACCTTGTCGCCAGCGCGCTCGATCTCGACGCGGGAGACAGCTGCGCGGGAAAGACGCTTCTCGAGGTACTTGCGGATCTCGAGATCGTTACCGAGGGTCTTAGCGTAATCCTTCTCTGCGAACCAGCGGGAGCGCCAGTTCTCGGTGATGCCAAGACGGAAGCCGGTGGGGTAGACTTTCTGACCCATACAGCTTTACGCCTCCTTTCGAGGAGCAACGACGACGGTGATGTGGGAAGTACGCTTCAGAATGCGAGAAGCGGAACCCTTGGCGCGGGGACGGATGCGCTTAAGCGTCGGACCCTCGTCAACATAGGCAGCGGCGACAACCAGGTTGTCGGCACGCAGACCGTTGTTGTTCTCGGCGTTCGCAACGGCGGAACGGAGAACCTTCTCGACATCCACGGCGACGGCGCGGTCGCAGAAGTGGAGGATGTCGAAGGCCTGAGCGACAGGCTTGCGGCGGATCAGATCGACCACCAGGCGGGCCTTGCTGGGGGAAACACGCACGTACTTAGCGACGGCGCGAACCTCGGTGGCCTCAGTTTCAATAGACTTAGTTGCCATTTACGGTTAACCCCCTATTTGGCCTTGTGGCCACGGAACGTACGAGTCGGCGCGAACTCGCCGAGCTTGTGACCAACCATGGACTCGGTAACATACACGGCACATGCTTGCGGCCGTCGTGGACGGCGATGGTGTGACCAACCATCTCGGGGAAGATGGTGGACGCGCGGGACCAGGTCTTCACGACGTCCTTCTTGCCAGCCTCGTTCATCGCGGTGATACGCGAGAGAAGGCGAGTCTCCACGAACGGGCCCTTTTTGAGACTTCTGCTCATAAGTGCTTTCTCCTAAAACTCGGTATCCGAAATTACTTCTTACGGCGACGAATGATGTGCTGGTTCGAGACCTTCTTCTTCTTGCGCGTACGAAGGCCCTTCGTCGGCTTACCCCAGGGGGTAACAGAGGGACGACCAGAGGTGTGGTTCTTGCCCTCGCCACCGCCGTGCGGGTGGTCGACAGGGTTCATGACGGTACCGCGGACGGTCGGGCGCACGTTCATGTGACGCTTACGGCCGGCCTTGCCGATGACGATGTTGGCGTGATCGGCGTTGCCGACCTCACCGACGGTGGCGCGGCAGGTAACGAGGATGCGGCGCATCTCGGAGGAAGGCATACGGACGATAGCGTACTTGCCCTCCTTACCCATCAGCTGGCAGGAGTTACCGGCGGAACGAGCGATAGCGGCGCCCTTGCCCGGCTGGAACTCGACGGCGTGGATGAGCGTACCGACGGGGATATCGGCGAGGGGCAGAGCGTTGCCCGGCTTGATGTCGGCGTCAGAACCGGACATGATGGTCTGACCGACCTCGAGGCCCTTGGGGGCCAGGATGTAGCGCTTCTCACCGTCAGCGTAGTGCAGCAGAGCGATGCGAGCGGAACGGTTCGGATCGTACTCGATCGTGGCAACCTTGGCGGGCACGCCGTCCTTGTTGCGCTTGAAGTCGATCACGCGGTAACGACGCTTCACGCCGCCGCCCTGGTGGCGGGTGGTGATGCGGCCGTTGTTGTTACGACCGGCCTTCTTGGGCAGGGGCTCGAGAAGAGACTTCTCGGGCTTGGTGCAGGTGATCTCGGAGAAATCGGAGATCGTCTGCCAACGCCTACCAGCGGAGGTCGGCTTAAGGTGCTTTACAGCCATTACAATCCCTTTCAATAGGAATCCGTTAGCCATCGCAGACAGGGATTCGAGGTTCTGCCTCGGGTGCGATGACACCGGACGTATACACGGTTCCGGGCGTGTCCATTTTATACGCCCAAAACCTTGAGCTCTCGCCTCCCCTATTTGGGAGGCATGAGCTCACTCAACAGCAGCGAGTCTTAGGCCTGGTTGCCAAAGACCTCGATGGTGTCGCCCTCGGCCAGCGTGACGATGGCCTTCTTCCAAGAACGGGTCTTGCCGGCGACATAGCGCACGCGCTTGGTCTTGGGCTTGACCGTCAGGGTGTTCACGCGAACGACCTTGACGCCGAAGATCTCCTCGACAGCGTCCTTGATCTGATACTTGTTAGCATCCTTGGCGACCTCGAACGTGTACTTGTTCAGCTCCATGCCGGAGAAGGAACGCTCGGGACACGATCGGACGGATGATGATCTCGTGGGCGGTCATTTATGCAAGCACCTCCCCGAAGTGAGCGGCGATGTCGGCGGGCATCAGCACAGCGTTGTTGTTGACGAGATCGTAGGTGTTGGCCTCGTCAGCGGTGATGATGAACGTCTTGGGAATGTTGCGGAACGACAGGTAGGCGTTGACGTCCTCATCGCGAACGATGATGGTCAGACGCTTGCCCTCAAGGCCGAGAGCCTTGAGCATGGCGACAGCAGCCTTGGTGGAAGCTTCTCGAAGCCGTAGTCGTCGACGAGCACGAGCTCGCCATCGGCCAGCTTGGCGGACAGCGCGGAGCGCATAGCCAGCTTGACCTCCTTGTTGTTCATACGCTTAGCGTAGGAACGGGGCTTGGGGGCGAAGACAACGCCACCGTGACGCCACTGGGCAGCACGGATGGAACCTGGCGGGCACGGCCGGTGCCCTTCTGACGCCAAGGCTTCTTGCCGCCACCGGAAACCTCAGAGCGGCCCTTAGCGGACTGGGTGCCTGACGCCAAGAGGCCATCTGGCACTTGACGATGTGGTGCATAACGTGGATGTTCGGCTCGATGCCGTACACCTCAGCGGCGAGCTCGGCCTCGGCGACCTTCTTGCCCTCGCTGTTCTTTACTTCAAACTTTGCCATTTAAGTGTTCTCCTTGGTATGACGCTGGGCTAAATGGGCTGGGCCCTTAGGCCATACGGATGGCGACGAGACCATTCTTGGCACCCGGGACAGCGCCCTTGACCAAGATGAGGTTCTGCTCGGCATCGATGCGGACAACGGAAAGGTTCTTGACGGTAACGCGCTCGTTACCCATGTGACCGGCCATCTTGACGCCCTTGAGGACGCGCGCAGGATAGCGCACTGACCGATAGAACCGGGGTGACGCTGGAAGTGAGAACCATGCGTCATAGGACCGCGGCGCTGACCCCAGCGCTTGATGCGACCCTGGAAGCCCTTACCCTTGGAGGTACCGATGACGTCGACCTTCTCGACATCAGCGAAATCAGCGACGGTGACGACCTCGCCGACCTTGTGCTCCTCGCCGTTCTCGACGCGGACCTCACGAAGGAAGCGGACAGCTCGACGCCAGCCTTGGCGAAGTGACCAGCCATGGGCTTGTTCACGTTCTTGGCCTTGATGTCGCCGAAACCGATCTGGACGGCGTCATAGCCGTCGGTTGCCTGAGTTTTAACCTGCGAGACAGCGCAGGGGCCAGCCTGGATGACCGTGACGGGAACGACGTTATCGTCCTCGTCCCAAACCTGGGTCATGCCAATCTTGCGGCCGAGAATCATGCTGATCAAGATATGATCCCAACTCTCGCGTGGTCTTGGGACAATGCGTACACCACCGAGCGTACGCCCCTAGAGGACCACTACTTACACGACGTGCTCCCCAGTCTTGTATTGCGCCCGGACTACCTGACAACCCTATTAAGCAGGCATTTTGTCCAGCCAGAATACTCCCCTGGTTTCACACAGCTGTTTAGTATACACGGCTGCGGGCGTATCCATCGAGATTCATATTTCACTCACATTGTTTACGCAGGTAAAGTGCGTGGAGTCGCCTGGGCTTGGCAGAGGGGCGGCGAAATATATTAAGTTTGCTGCTCTACAGTCCTGCGCAAGACGGAAAGCACATTAAGTGCTTTCCTTTGCGTGCGGAACTCGCGACAAACTTAATATATTTCGCCG
>ENA-OQAS01000879-OQAS01000879.1-human-gut-metagenome-genome-assembly--contig:-NODE-879-length-15067-cov-2.771620_pt1 | contig 15067 bp, 21 predicted proteins | sample MGYA00242733_ERZ504523 | MGnify/ENA primary metagenome ERZ504523 (study PRJEB26092, sample SAMD00036239) | human gut metagenome | host: Homo sapiens | study: EMG produced TPA metagenomics assembly of... | reverse complement strand
AGGCTTAGCTTCTTGTTTGTAGTGGCCTTTTGTTTGCTTTTTACGGTGATTATTGGTGCGATTGCTGTGGGTGCTGCAGCTCTTGCTTATCGATATAAATGGTATGAATTTGGTAGCGCAGAATTCAGCTTCTATTCAGGTATTTTAAGCAAAAAACGCACTCACATACCTTACCAACGTGTTCAGTCTGTCAATGAAAAAATGTCACTCTTACAACGTATTGTGGGAGTCTGTACCGTTACGATCGATACCGCGGGTGGCGCAGATAATAAAGCGTTGGTTGTTCCTTATGTAGAAAAGTCAGCAGCGGAACGGATTCGTCGTGAGCTGTTCATGCGGAAATCTTTGATAGCGCAAGGCCTGAGTCCTCAAGAGACAGACGAACGTATGAGGGCATTTGCTGCGCAAGAAACGCAGATTCCAACGACGAATATGCCGTTAACGGGATATGCCGGCAGTGTTGCAAATGCAAACGCGCCCATTCCTCCTTGGGAGTTAGAGGCATCGCAGCACACAAGCGATCAACCAGTTCAGAATTATCAAAATATTCCAGGGTATGCTCATTCAGCTGAACAACCAGAATTCAGCGCAGGGTGGTACCTCCTGAACAGATGGTTCAGGGACAATCAGTTTCTTCCGCTCAGGGGTCATACAATCAGGGGTTTCAGGAAAACATTCTCGATATGCCCGCACAGGTAATGGATGATATGCGGGGTATTTTTGCCAATGCAGAAATTGATACGGGTAAGGTTACTTGTGAATTTGGACTCACAAATAAAGAGTTGATTTTGTCGGCGCTTTCCAGCAAGACTCGTTTGTTTTCGTTTTGATCGGTGTGGTTTCTGCGTTCACGACTTTTCTTGGTGTGCTGGTTGACGCCCGTATTATTTCCAGCAGCGATACGGTGTATTCAACTGCTTGGCATATGGTAGGCAATCCTCTAGGCATTATGTTTTTGCTTTTTGTGTTAGGGATTCTTTTGCTGCTTTGGTTGTTGAGTGTGGCTTCTTCGTGCCTGTCCTATGCGGGTTTTCGTTCGCGCAGGCGAGGAGAGCGTATTGAAGTCGAAAGAGGACTTATCACTCATGTGTTTAGCGGAATGGATGTGGAAAAGATTCAATCTATCCATATTCATCAAACGTCTTCCAGCGACTGCTGAAATGTTGCTCGGTAGCTTATGGTCGAGTGGGAGCAACAGAAGAAGAAAACGGTTCGAATTCAATGGATGTTTCCGCTTCGAATAAGCTTGTAGTTCATCCATTCTTGCCTCTTTCGCGTGTTCCTGAGGTAATTTCGGGGTTAACTCCGGAGTATCAAACGTTACCCCAGGCAACAAAAGCGGTAGATAAATGTGCGTTACGTCGAGCTTGATTAGACAAGTGATATGGCAAGGACTTGGTTTTTGGCTTTTGATCTTACTTGCTTGTACTTGGCTCATTCTTGTATTGGCGGTTCCTACAGAACTGTCCCTCGAGTTCTTTAATGGAATGACCTTGATGCAGTGCATGATTTTATTTTCGGGCGCTGTAGTGGCCCTTGTGATAGTAATTGCTGTGCTGGAAGCGATAAATGCTGTTTTGTGGTATCGCAAGGCGGCGTTTGGTTGGGATCATTTTGGTTTCACTCTAGTAATGGTGGCTTCTCTCTAGATACGGTTACGGTACCTCGTACTAAAATACAAGCAGCATCTATTCGAACCAATCCTTTGCAGCGCTATGCTCGTGTAGCAACTGTTTTGGTCGATACTGCAGCAGGAGTTGGCAGCACACGCCATAAGCTTATTGACGTGTCAAAGCTGATGCTGACGAGTGGTTTGATTGGGTGCATCCGCGAGGGAGGTAGCACACTCTATGAACCACGATTGGACCCCAAGTCAATTTCTTGATACCCGTGCGGTTGGGCGCGCGATGAAATCAATACACGAATATTCTCTTGGTGAGGAAGTTGCCAATTCGATCACGCACGGGATTGGCGTACTTCTTGCTATCGCTGCTATCCCTCTTTGTGTGGTGCAAGCGCTTAATTCAAATGAGCCGCTTCATTTGTTGGCAGCCTTGCTCTACAGCATTTTTATGCTGCTTGAATATGTGATGTCCACGTTATATCACGCGCTCAGTGCTGACCGTGCAAAACGTGTTTTCAAAGTGCTTGATCATAGTTTTATCTACCTGTTTATAGCGGCGACCTATACTCCTTATTGTTTGATCACTCTGGTAGACAGCGTGGGTATGGGGCTATGCGTGTTTGTATGGGCTGTTGCGCTTGTGGGTGTAGCGGTGGAAGCGTTTTGGGTGTTTCGCCCCCGCTGGGTGTCTGCGGTCCTTTATCTTTGTTTAGGATGGGCAGTTGTTGTTTTCATTCCGCAGCTTTATGCTCTGTTGGATCCTGCTGCCTTTTGGCTGCTTTTAGCTGGCGGTTTGTGCTATTCAATCGGATGTATTTTTTACGTATTAAAGAAAATACCCTATATGCATTCAATTTTTCATCTCTGGATACTCGCAGGATCTATCTGCCAGTTTTTATCCATCGTTTTATTTGTTTTGTAGCACTTTATTTTCCAGAGCAACGGTTTATTAACGAATCCTATTTTCTGATTAGAATGGGGCGTAAGTGGGAAAATTATGTAAGTAAGCTGTAAGCTTTCAATCGATACAGAACGTGGACAGTAACCCTCAAGTAAACGATCGATAGATTGAGAATTATTACAATAACCTCAGCATAGAATAGCGTTATTTAGTAGGTATCTTATTTTGAATTATGTATATGAAGGGAAACGAGATGGCTGCTGTTAAACATACCGATCATCTCGCCACCAAGGCTTCTTCGGTCATATACAAAGGCAATGATAAGGTGCTTGCTGGAGTGTGCGACGGAATTGCACAGTATCTAGAGGTGGATTCAATTGTCGCACGCGTAACGTGTGTCGTGCTTTTTATTTGCACGGCAGGCATTATCACTATCCCCTACCTGTTGTTAGCTTTCATGCTGCCTAAACAGCCTGAAGATGAAAGGGTTTTTGAGGTAGATCCTGTTTCGGTAGTTTCAGATCGTTATGAGCAAGTTGTCGAAGCTCAAAAACCTAGCACCCAGAAAGTCCCTGAGCGTTATGGTATTCATGCCGATGCAGGTCATGTTCCTCCTAAGCCTCCTCAGGGAGAGGGGATCAAGGTAGAGCGACAAGAAGTTTACATTGCCTATCGACACAATGAGCCCAGCAATGAGGATATGCCGCATACCAATCGCATTCTTATTGTGATAACCGTTGCTGTAGCAATGACCGCACTTTTTATTGCAATGGCGAATTCTGCGATAGCGCGTTATCCAAGACTGGAAATTTTTAATTTCTGGCCCGAATTGCTTATTGTTGCGGGAACGACTCTGCTCGTTTGTTTCTATGATCGACTTCCTTTTGCTATTCGTATCACGGGACTTATTTTTTGCGTCGAATTAGCGCTTGGACTTTTACCGTTTACCCTTGGGATCTGTCCTCTTCATTCCCTTGAACGTATCAGCATTGTCCCGGTTATTTTGGGGTGTGCTGCAATTGTCTGTTTTGTTTATTTTCTCGCTACGAAACGCTCGGGTGCACTGATCGTTATGGTTCTGTTATTTGGGCTTGGTTTGGTGTGGATGTTAGGGGAAGTGGGGATATTTGAACGTCTTTTGGCGGCTTCCTCATATTCTCGACACAATATCACATATCCCCTGTTCAGAGGTGAGTACTTTTTAGGATAAGGCGCAATAATACCAGGAAAAATGCATGCAATACTACCGCTTGCCGACGATGAAATTTGGACGAGGGGGCGTGTGGCGGTATAATGGTTCGTGCGTTTTTGCGCTTTCTTGAAGTAATTACCTACGTTTTACTTCAAGAAATAAGGCCCTTGTGTTTTCGCATGAAGCATTAAATAAGTATCGAAGACATAACGGCGAAGCACGGCATTGGAGTTTTTGGCTAAAGCCGTTCACATACAAGAAATCGAGCCCTCCCCCTCGCGTGCGTTCTGGCTCTTATGATCGCGCTCGTGGCGGTTTTTTTGTTAAGCGGCGTAACGCAGGCTCAAGGTTCTGGTCAAGAGGACTCATCCACCTTAGGTTTCGGCAGCGCTCAAGCAGATTCGACAACTTCTCAACTCTCTGCCGCTGATCGTGCTTCAGGTACTTCTTCAGGCCAAAATGATTCTATGGCGGTTTCTGAAATAGTTAACCTGGGCGATAGTGCTCAGCGTTCCATTACGGTTAAAGATCCCGATCCTGTAGTTGTTCCTGTTGCGATTGATGAAACAAACCCTGAAGCAGTAAGTAAGGCGTCAGAGGTATGCACGCTCGATCCGCTTCCCACAGCACCTCGTGTTGCGCCAGATGTTAATGATGGTACTTGGTCTAGTGGTAGCGCTTCTGGCTACAACATCACGACCAATGACGATGGAATGGGTAATTTTGGTGTTACCAATACTTCGTCAGGTATCGCATTGACTGATAACAGCATTACGGTTGCAGTCCCTGAGTCTCAGTCATACTTACTGGGCCGAATTGTAGAAATTTGTTATGACGGGAAGTTGTTATCGCTACGGTAACTGATACGGGTGGTTTTGCTCGTTACGGTCGTGCATTGGACTTGGCTCCTGGTGTATATAAGGCGTTCGGTGCTGATTCTCCTTCAGACTGGGGAGTACGCACGGTTTACTATCGCTTCCTGTAAACGTATTTGACTGAGGTGCTTTTGTAGGTGCGGTTTAAGTGGACGTTTTGAGCGCATTTCTCACAGGTGCATTTCTCTGGCTGTATTAATAAAATATTCTTTAATAGTTTTTAGCACGCTTATGCGTGCTTCTGTTTTTAATAGGCGCGGTCCTGTGCGACCATAATGCATGTCTGCGTTATACTGAAGCGACGAGAAAAGGACGGTTATGAGCAACGTAATTATCGTCGGCTGCGGACGCGTGGGTTCGCGGTTGGCTTTGATGCTTTCAGACCACGACGACAATGTGTGTGTTATAGATCGCAATCCACGCGCTTTTGCTTCCTTGGGCCGCGATTTTAACGGTTCGACATTTCCTGGAGTTGGGTATGACGAAGAGGTTCTCGTTGCGGCAGGTATTGAAGATTGTGATTTTGTAGCAGCAGTAACGCAGAGCGACAACGCAAATTTAATGGTGGTTGAAATTGCCCGTCGTCTTTACGATGTGCCTCATGCGGTGGCTCGTCTTTATGACAGCTCTCATGAACGCACTTATATGCAACTGGGTATTGATTACGTATGTGGTACAACACTGGTCGCAGAAGAGCTTTTTTCAAAGGCAACTTCGGTATCGGTGATCATATTACAACCTTCGCTGATTATGAGGTTCTTCAATTTGCCCTCGATTTGTCTTCGACAGGGCAAACCTCAATAAAGGTTTCCGAATTAGAATCGCGTCATGCGCTTCGAGTTTGTGCATTTGAAAGAGCGGATGGTAGCATCAGTTCGATCCCGTCTTCTTCAAGTATTCTGTATCAAGGTGATGCGGTGCTTGCCGTTGTTGCCCAAAGCGCTATTCCTACTATTGCGAAATTCGCTCAGGACTAACGGAGGAACCAATGTATATCGTTATTGTTGGTGGCGGTAAACTAGGTGCCTATTTAGCGAGCACACTTCTTCGTGGCGACAATCAGGTTGCCATTATCGAAGAGGAAGAGAGTGCTGCTATCGAACTTTCAGAAAAGCTGGATGGTTCTTGTTTGGTTATCCATGGTGATGGTTGTTCTGCCACGATTCAGGATGATGCGGGCACTGATCAAGCTGATGTTTTTGTGGCAGCTACAGGGCAAGACGAGGATAATTTAGCTGCTTGCGAAATGCTACGCGAGTTTTTGATGTTCCTCGTAGTATTGCGCGTGTAAACAGTCCTAAGAATTTACGTATCTTTCGTCGCTTAGGGATTGAAAGTATTTCATCCACGGCTCTTATTGCCCATATGATCGAAGAAGAAGCGATGATGGGCTCCATGAGTGCTGCGGTTACTTTGACGAGTGATCAAATTGCTCTTACCGAAATCAAAGTGCCTACCATGCGCAATCACGACAATTATCGCGGAATGAGGGCTCTCGATCTCGAGTTTGGTGAGGGAGTTCGCCTTATTGCAGTATCTCACGCTGATGAGGTAGAAGTTGTAGGTGAAGAGACCCGTTTTTCCCCGGTGATCAAGTGATCGTTGCGGCAGATACTGATCGTGTCGATACTGCGGTCGAATTAGTTCGATCGCTTTAAGATAAGCTAAACAAGCGCCAACCAGAGGAAGGAAAAGGTATGATTGGTCGTTATACCCGTCCCGAAATGGGAGCAATTTGGGAATTACAAAATAAGTTCGAAATCTGGAAAGAAATTGAAGTACTTGCTTGCGAAGCACAGGCTGAATTGGGCAAATCAGGTATTACCAAAGAAGAAGCAGAGTGGATTCGCGAACATGCAACTTCACGGTTGAGCGCATTGATGAAATTGAAAAAGTAACCAATCACGATGTTATTGCGTTTACGACCAATATGGCTGAGTACATCGATGCTGACCTTCCTGAAGGAATGGAACCGCCAAGCCGTTGGGTTCATTACGGTATGACTTCTTCCGACTTAGGTGATACGGCGCTTTCCTATCAAATCACTCAAGCTATCGATATCATCCTTGCCGATGTTAAGCAGTTAGGTGAAACCTGCAAGCGTCGCGCATTCGAATTCCAGGAAACACTCTGCGTAGGACGCACCCATGGAATCCATGCCGAGCCTATGACGTTTGGCATGAAGTTTGGTTCTTGGGCATGGGCACTTAAGCGTGCGCAAACCCGCCTCGAGGAAGCTCGTCGCGTAGCGGCAACAGGAGCTATTTCTGGTGCGGTAGGAACGTACTCAAGTATTGATCCATTTGTGGAACAGTATGTTTGTGAAAAGCTGGGACTTACCCTGATCCTTTATCTACTCAGGTATTAGCACGTGATCGTCATGCCCAGGTAATGACTGCTTTGGCGGTAACGGCTTCAACGCTTGAATCTATTGCAATGCAGGTACGACTTCTCCAGCAGTCTGACGTTATTGAAGCGGAGGAGCCTTTCGCAAAAGGCCAAAAGCTCATCGGCAATGCCTCACAAGCGCAACCCTATTACAGCAGAACGCGTATGTGGCCTGTCTCGTGTGGTAAAGGCAAACGCTCAGGTTGCTCTTGATGATGTGGCTCTCTGGTACGAGCGCGATATTTCTCACTCCGGTGCTGAGCGTGTAGCTTTAGCTGATAGCTTCATTGCTCTTGATTACATGTTCGGCAAGATGCAGTGGATGCTGGATGGTCTACAGACGTATCCTGCAAAGATGGAACATAACCTCTGGAGAACCAAGGGACTTATTTTCTCTTCGAAGGTTCTGCTTGCTTTGGTTCAGACTGGTATTACCCGTGAAGATGCATACGTTATCGTTCAGCGTAACGCTATGAAGGTTTGGGAAGATATCCAGAATGCCGTTGACGGTCCTACGTATCGTGAACGTTTGGAAGCGGATCCAGAGGCAAACCTTTCCAAGGAGACCTTGGATGAGATTTTCGATCCATGGGACTTCTTAACGCGAAAAGACGTAGTGTTTGATCGTCTGAAAGATCTTGAATTTTAGCTAAAACGAAACACCGGTGCAGAAATTGACGATTGTGCGCGATTTACTGCAGATATATCAAGCTACGGGCTCATTTGTTGGTCATATGAGGGTTTTTGACCAACAAATGAGCCCCAAATTGACTAGAATGCGTAAACAAAGAACACACAACCGTCGTTCTGCACCGACTTGCAAAAAAACCAACTTTTTAAACTAGAATGCGGATCCGATAGCTCCTTCAATAGGGGTAAAGACACGGATCAGAGTGTGATTATTGTCCGCATTTGTGTCATCGGTAACTTGGCTTAATCCTACGAACGATGAGCAGTTGCCTGATGAAACAAGCTGTTCTCCATAAGTATCAGCACCACTTACGGTATCAATCGCGAAATAGCTCTTGCTTGCAAAATGAACACCGGAAAGAGCAGTGGTGGATTTTACGATAAACCAATTACCGCACCAGCAAGGAGCAGTAATAGGGGATCTGCTGTAACGAAACCAGGGTAAATCATTGTAGTTATAGGCTTGAACCGCTGCACGTGGGGTATAGGTTCCGAGGTTCGCAATACCTCCACCGTAGTTGTAGATGCTGGTGAAGCCAAATGAAAAACCGCTCGATCCATATCCAACCACCTCGGGAGTCATGGATGAGGGTAAGGTCATTTGGTCTACCGGCTGGAGTGTGTCTGCTGATATTTTGGTGAGCTGATAGTAGACCGTAGTTGAATCGGCTCGGGGAGTAATGACTACTCCATCGGTTGCAGGAGCAACACGCGTAGCAAAAGCTCGTTTTGACGAATAAACGTGCTGTACTTCACTTGACCCAAAGGTAACTGCCCTTAATTCGGCCGGCTCGTTCGCTGCTTCGCCAGAGGTATTGGGGCTTACTTGCCAAAAAGCGGTATTTCCAATTGCGGCAAGGGAAGGCATTAACCAATTAGAATCTCCCTCATCTACCTGCTGGATATTGGAGGCACTTCCATTAGCGATGGAGGCAGTATATACGCGCCAACGTGATTGATAGGGGTTGGATTCAGTCCAGACCAATCCGTTTTCACTGCAGCGTGCGTCGAGTATTTCAAAACCTTCTTCGCTTCCTTGTGCTGCATCAAGAACGGTGGCGGTATTTCCGCTTGAAAGATACAACAAGCTGACGGTATTTAAGGGACTTGCTTGTTCGGTGGGATTAAGACAAGCTGCTACGGTGTCGTTGTCTGCCCACACTAAAGTGCCATAGGGCAGTGAAAAGGATCCCGTTAGCTGAACGTAATCGGAATAATTCTCAATAAGGGTGTAGTCTGCTTGCTGCTCAACTGTGTTTTCAGGAACACTGATGTAAGAGATTTGTTCAGTAGAGTTTCCTTCAAGGGCGCTCGAAGCAAGTGAGACACCCCCACCAATGGCAGCAATGCCGCCTACCGCAGCAGCCCCTATAAGTAAGTTTCGGCGAGTAAGAAGAACTTCCGGAGTGAGCTTGGAAGGGGCAGGACCACCTACTTTTAAGGGATTTGGCTGATAGCCAGATGATGAAGCACTTCCCTTTCGTGCTTTAGGATCGGAGCCGAAAGAAGGCTTGGGACCAAAGGTGGGACCCGAAGTAGAAAAACTCGGTTTTACTACACTAGGCTTGCTGCCTGCTTTGACGCTGTGTTTTCCTGCGCGTTTTCCGGAACTCATAACCGTACGTCCACCTAATGAAGCACCAATTCGGTGCTACCTGGGGTCTTGGCACTCTGCTTAAACACGCTTCCTTTGGATGACATATGCTGAGAAGAGCGTGTTCTGTGAGAATTTCGTGAGGGGCGAGGGGTTTTTCCTGGTATGTTTTGCCTGCGATTAGTTGGCACAATAACTCCTGGTCAAAGGTAAGAAATTGAATAGAATCTGGATTGTAACTTGGTTTATCATTGTGACAGTTGGGTTTCGTTTCGGGTAGTCAAAAGTCCAATTGTTACAATAAAAACGAAAGCTTGCATAATGGGTATTCAAAGCGGCCGATTTGCATCTGGGGTTTTACGACCTTAGCTAAGCTGAGGTTTTGAGCTGAGGTTTCGCGGCTTTGTATACTTTTGAATTAATTATGCGTCAGATGCGCAATTTATGTTTAGTAACAAGACAAGAGCCAAAAAAATGCGTAGCATAGCAAGTGACTTTGGCGCCTAACGGACTTTGGCGCCTAACGGGAGGTACAGCATGACTTCTAACAGCAATGAAAATACTCGTCGAATTTTATTAGTAGAAGACGAAAAAGCTATTCGCGATGCGGTAGCAGCATATTTGGAGCGCGAAAATTATTGGGTCACTGCGGTTGGTGACGGGCAGGACGCTCTCGAGGAGTTCTCAAAGCACCATTTTGATCTGGTTATTCTTGACCTGATGCTCCTCGTGTTCCTGGCGAGCGAGTATGCAGGGTGATTCGCGATAATTCAAGCACGCCTATTATTATGCTTACGGCAAAAGGTGAAGTTGAAGATCGTATTATCGGCCTCGAGCTCGGTGCGGACGACTACCTTATCAAGCCCTTTAGCCTCGCGAATTAGTTGCTCGCGTACGCGCCTTCTTCGTCGTGTGCATTCTGACGTTGAGCCTCAGCGCGAGGTTATGGACTTCGGTGAACTCACGATCGACATTTCGGGTCATAAGGTCTTGGTAAATGGCGAGGAAGTTGACCTCACCGCGAGCGAGTTTAAGTTGCTTACCACCTTATGCCGCTATCCTGGACGAGTTTATTCTCGAATGGAGCTGGTGGAAAAGGTTTTGGGATACGACTTTGAAGGATATGAACGTACCATGACTCGCACGTAAAGAACTTGCGTGCAAAGATTGGCGACAATCCACGTAATCCAAAGTGGCTTCATACGGTACATGGCGTAGGTTATCGTTTCGAAGATCCTACGAAAGTAAACCAGTAAGCGCACGAATCGCTAAATACGTTACGCTACATGATTAAAATACGGTACTCTACGACTAAGTAGTACACAGAAAGCGTCCTGCTTGCAGGGCGCTTTGTTGATAAGGAGCATATCAGTGTTTGCTCATAAAGATACTTCTCGCACTGCTTCAGCCCAAGAACTTTCTGAGTTTCCTGAAATGGAAGAGAAAAAAAAGGTTTCACAATCTCTTTTACCAAGCGCGTGATGCTAGTTTCGATTGCGGTTTCGCTCATTACGATCATTTCTTCAGTGGTGGTACTTTCAGCGGTGTGGAATCAGCATTTTCAGTCATATACCCGCGAAAATGTACAGCGCGTAGCTGATGGCACCGCGGCTGCCATAGCGGATGGATACGAACAATCAAATGGCGATTGGTATGGTGGCGCTTTGTCTGCTGCAACATCCGCATCGTCCCTGTACGATTCGGTCTACTTGCAGGTTCGTACAATCGATGGAACCATCGTCTACGACGATCGTGCTAATGATGTGCTTGGGTCGGTTGATGTCAAAGAAGATGGATCCAATGTTGCTTCGGCACCCATTATGGTGGACGGAGAAAAGGTGGGCACGGTATTGGTGCGTGTTCCAGGATCGGAAACACTCCTAACTAAGTTCGACGAAGATTTTCGTGACAAGTCGTATAATGCCATGATTTTTGCGGCGGTTATCGCACTTATCATCGCCATGGTAATGGGGGCGATTTTTGCGCGTACGATCGCCGCTCCTGTCAAAAAGATTACTAATGCCGCGAAAGCGCTGAAAGAAGGCGACTATTCAGCGCGAACGGGAATGACTGGTTCTGACGAGATTGCCCGACTAGGAAATATGTTTGACCTTATGGCGGATTCTGTTGAATCAACCGAAAGCTCGAGCGTCGCCTAGTAACAGACGTGCTCATGAGCTTCGTACTCCGTTGATGGCGATACAGTCTACCGTTGAGGCAATGATCGATGGGGTATTTAAGCCTGATGCCGAACGGTAGAAACGCTGAATTCTGAGGTGCAGCGTTTGTCGCGTTTGGTTGACGCCTTGCTCAAATTGTCGCGTTTAGAGAGTCGCACGAAACCGATTGAACAAAAAAAGGTTGATCTGACAGAAATGCTTTCATCGGTTGTACAAACTCATCAAGCTTATATTCACGATGCTGGCTTGAATCTTGAATTCGAGTATGATCCGCATGTTTACGTATTTGGCGATGCTGATTTGCTTCGCCAGGCAACTGCAAACTTAATTTCTAACGCGGTGCGTTATACCCCTGAAGGGGGAACGATTACCATCATGGCGCGCAAGGGTGACTTGATGGGACAAATCGTCGTTAAAGACACAGGCATTGGTCTTACCCCCGAAGAGGCAAAACTGGTATTTCAGCGTTTCTGGCGTGCTGATTCCGGAAGAGCTCGAGCAACGGGCGGTTTAGGAATCGGTTTGTCGGTAGTAAAAGAAATTGTAGAACAGCATAATGGTTGGGTTCGTGTTGAAGGCAGACCTAATGAAGGGGCATGTTTCACGATTTATATTCCTCTTTATTCCGAAAATTCTCGCAAACGCAACCCTAAGCGTAGTTCGAAATAAGAATGTTCATGCTTTTTCGTGCACCAGCTATGAATATGTTACATAATAGGAACTTGCGTATATTCACTTTAAGGAAGGACCATCATGGCTGGAATCGACATCAAGCCCGATGCACAGGGTAAGGTGCGCGATCTGTACGATCTGGGAGATAAGCTTCTCTTGGTAGCGTCCGATCGTATTTCTGCATTCGACTATATTTTGGAAGATGAAATTCCCTATAAAGCAGGTGCTCACGCAACTTTCTTGCTTCTGGTTTGATTTGCTCTCCGATGTAGTAGATAACCATCTTATTTCTGCCGATGTGGCAGATCTGCCCGAGCAGTTCAAGCCTTATGCTGATTACTTAGCAGGCCGTTTCATGTTGGTAAAGAAAGCTGACATGTTCCCTGTGGAGTGCATTGTTCGTGGTTACCTGACTGGTTCTGGTTTGAAGGATTACCAGGCAACGGGATCGGTGTGCGGTATTAAGCTCCCTGAGGGCTTGGTGAATTCGTCCAAGCTGCCCGAAGCTATCTTTACTCCTTCGACTAAAGCTGAAATTGGCGATCACGATGAAAATATCAGCTTCGCTCGTTGTGAGGAAATTATTGGTGCAGATAATGCAGCAGCAATTCGCGATTTGACGTTGGCAGTTTATAACCGCGCAGCGGATCACGCTCGCGAACGTGGCATTATCATTGCTGATACCAAGTTTGAGTTCGGTGTTGTTGATGGCAAGATTATCTTGGGTGATGAGGTGTTGACGCCTGACTCTTCTCGTTTCTGTCTGCAGACACCTATAAGGTTGGCGAAGAGCAACCAAGTTTCGACAAGCAATTGTGCGCAACTGGCTCAATGCTAACTGGGATCGTACAGGTAATCCACCACGTCTTCCAGAAGATGTTATTAAGAAGACGACTGAGAAATATATTCAGGCATACGAAAAAATTACGGGTAAGGCATTCGTCGCTCAGTAGGACGATGTTTGCTGAATTCCAGCATTGTGAAAGGTGCTGGTTGTTTGGCGACGGTTCCTGCTTAGCGGCTAGCAAGGAGATTAAGGATGAGTCAACGAAACCCCATGAATGAGCGCTACACTGGCGATCATAAGGGAGGATCTACACGCAAAAGTGCTGCTTCGGCAAAGCCGGTTTCGAGAGCAGCGTCTTCTGTTCGCTTGGAGTCCGATAAGCCAAAGAAGAAAGGCTTATTTGCCAAGCGCACCCCTGAAGAGAAGCAGGAACATAAGACAGAACGCAAGCAAGAAGCTCAGGTAAGCAAGGAAGAACGCAAGACGGGCCGTGCTCGTTTGCGCGCTATTCAGCGCTACGTGCCCGATACGCCTCAATTCAAAGCTTTGAACCGTAAGCGCATTATTTATTCCGCAATCGGTTTGGGCGGCATGGTTATTGCGATTATTTTGTCGTTGATTATGCCAACGGTGCAAATTGTTCCTATCGGAATCATGATCGTTTCGTGGGTGTTCTTCTTTATCAGTGTTCGTATCGACTCCAAGCAGTTACGTCCTTTGCGTCAGGAGGCGTACGAGCGTGCGGAGCGCAAGGCAGCTAAGCAGTCTAAGAAACACTAGGGTGTATTTGGTTAGCAACTAAGTTGCTAACCCCAATTCATATCACCAGATAAAGTACCATTTTGCAGCCAAGTAACTCAGCTTCGATACAAGTTGGCGATATAGTTTCGTCGCAGATCGGTAGCGTAATTTGGCAACGTGGCTTGATAGCTCAACAACTCGGTAGGTGCCTCAGTTCAGTAGGTGCCTCAGTTCGGTAGGCGCCTCAGTTCGGTGATGTAGCTTTTTGTAGTTTATCGATGCAGCATTGCAGGCGACGTGGTTCCTAAGCTGCAGCTAGTGATGCTCCAATCATTGCGTGTTTTGCTTCGATTGCTACGGACTTGCATGTTGTCGTTTCGACCATTGTTACTTGTGTGCTGCTCTTCCGACTATTACGCACTTGTATGCTGCCCTTCCGACTATTGCCACTTGCACACCCCGTTTCGTTTATTGCGCACCTGTTGCTGCCGTTTCGACCGTTATTTACCACAGTCAGTAGTAATTCTTCAATCCATCTTCTCTTTACGATTTTTTAATTATGCTGTGATTTGACTTGGAGAAGAGGGTTTTTGTCTCATGATCCGATTTTTATGCCTGATATAACCTCTGCTGTGTGCATTGATCTGCGCGGTATCGAAAATCAAATCTTGCATTTTCGAGGGCGTTTTTGGCAATTTTTGCGCTTATCGGGTTCTGATTTCTGTCTAAGATATTCATTAAGAGAATATATAGTGCTTAGATATATAGCAAACGAATGAAAGATGGCAAATTCACGTACTATCGGGTCTTCATTTTCGTTTGAACAGGGGATATTTCCGAAATTTTCTGCCCGATAAGCTAAGAATTTGCCAATTCGGGCTTCAATTTGGACCAAAACCGCCAGCAATTAAGTAAAAGACATTAAAGTAACTTGTTGCCTGTTGCTTGGCGGCTTACTACCTCGCAGCCTTGTTACTTGGCAATTTGTTGCTTGGCGGCGTGTCGCTGGGCGATGCGCTACCTAGTGATGCGTTGCTTAGTGGCCTGTTGCCTGGTATGTCACCTAGCGGTTTGTTGTTTGGCGATTTGTTACCTTGAGATGTTGGTTTTCTATACCGCTTCCTGAATTCGATACGGTAATATGAGCTACTATGGCGAGTTCTGTATAGAATGTCGAATTCCTGCACGATTTCGTATGTGACGTAGTGCACATTTTGCACGATTCTGCACAGAAGATTGTGCATACCTGCACGATTCATACAGAAGGTTGTGCGTGCCTATAAGGCTTCGTGCAGAACGTCGAGTACTTGCAGAGTTTTACATAGAGCATGTGTATTCCTGCAGAATTTGCATAGTAGGTCGTTGTATTTTTTTGCAAGACTATGTACGCCTACGAAGTTTTGTATGGAAAGACGCGGAAATC
>ENA-OQAS01000878-OQAS01000878.1-human-gut-metagenome-genome-assembly--contig:-NODE-878-length-15075-cov-1.902194_pt1 | contig 15075 bp, 17 predicted proteins | sample MGYA00242733_ERZ504523 | MGnify/ENA primary metagenome ERZ504523 (study PRJEB26092, sample SAMD00036239) | human gut metagenome | host: Homo sapiens | study: EMG produced TPA metagenomics assembly of... | reverse complement strand
GGCGTGCCGTACACCGACAACACGTGGTTCATGTACTACAACAAGTCCAAGATCACCGAGGATGAGCCAAGGACTTCGATACCATCCTTTCCAAGGCCAAGGTCGCGTTCTCCCTGCAGAATTCTTGCTCATATCTTTTTCTTCTAATTCCAAATGCGGCATTGGTATTTTAGAATACATTGAAAATGCAATTACCAATGATTTAATTACCGACATAACTGATATCCCCCTTTAATACTACAGGAATAGTGTATACAACCTCAACAACTGTGTCTGCTGCCTTTGCAAGCTTTACATTAAGCTCTCCAAGCCGTCTATATAATCAGTTGTGCTATCATCATATTCACACCCGTCTGAAAACACTTCATTAGTCACAATTACAAGGTGACTGCACTCTGAATACAACTGCATACATTCAGCAAATATATTATCTGGATGTCCGTTTTCTTCAAAGCATTCATTAGCAAGAAGATTAGACATACACTCAACCAATACTACCGGTTTTGTATCTCTTTTACATCCTTTAAGTGCACCACCTATATTCTGATACTGCTCTATCGTTTCAAAGCCTTTGCCATCACGCTGCAGCTTGTGCTTCTTAACCCTGCTTCTGCCGTCTTCTCCATATGGATACATAGTAGCCACATAATATTTTTTATTGTCCTTTGCAAGCTGACAGCTTATCTGCTCGGCATATTCTGACTTGCCACTGCCGCTTACTCCTGTAACCATAATCAACATTTTTCGTAATCCTCATAGGCAGTTATGCGTATATCATCAAATGTAGTATTTTCCCTGTACACCTGCAAAGCCATATCAAGAAGAGAAAACATCATAACCGCACCTGTTCCCTCTCCAAGTGCAAGCTCTCCGTGTATAACAGCCTTCCTTCCAAGTTCGTTAAGCAGAGCTTTCATCGCAGGCTCTTTTCCCTGATGTGAAGCTATTATGTAATCACCAATCTGACTATTCAACCTTACTGCAATAAGTGCCGCAACTGCCGAGATAACACCATCTATAACAACAGGTATTCCATAAAGTGCACAACCAATATATACTCCGACAAGCCCTGCAATATCGAGTCCGCCTATATTCTGTAAAAGGGTTAATGGATTGTCCTGGCAGCTTCCATACATTTCTTTAGCTCTGGTAATAACTTCTATCTTTTTCTTAAGACCTTTATCATCAAGCCCTGCACCTCTGCCTGTTGCCATATGTGGCTCAAGATTTAAAAGTATGCAGCAAGTGCCGTGCTTGTGGTTGTATTGCCTATTCCCATCTCTCCTGTTGCAAGAATATTATACCTCTGTTCCTTACACTCCTTAACCTGTGTAATTCCTGCATATATAGCCTGTATAAGCTGTTCCTCTGACATTGCCGGCTCTTTAAGGAAATTATTAGTTCCAGACATAACCCTCTTATTGACAAGCCCCTTATAAGTTCCTACATCTGTTCCGTCCTCAAGCGTATCCATGGCAATTCCAACATTCACAGGAATAACATCTGCATTGGCATATGCCGCCATTCTGCATACACTTGATATTCCGTCTGCCATATTACAGCTCACTATCGCGGTTACCTCCTGTCCTGTCTGGGTAACACTTTCTTCAACTATGCCATTGTCTGCACACATTACAATAACAGCACGTCTGTCAATATTGACATCTGCTGTATGCTCGATTCCTGCTATCTGGCTTATTATTTCCTCCATAAGTCCAAGTCCGTGCAGTGGCTTTGCTATCCCATTCCAATGACTACGTGCTTTTTGTACACTATCTTTACTGCTTGCCTTTATCTTTGACAGTTCTGGAATAAGACTTTTAATATCAGAACCTAATTCTGGAATAAAACTTTTAATATCATGACCTTCAAGCCTGTCATTATATTTTTTATAATTCTTTCTATAGCGGACACAGGCATTTATGAAATTATCTGCACCTGTTCATTGCCATAGAAATATATATGTGGAAATCCAGCATACAACGTATCACTTCCATAACCGGCTGATGCTATACTGTTATCTGAAGCTTTCTTTATCTCATAATCTTCACCAGGGCAGTCACTATTCCAGTAATGAATTCGTGTGCACGAAAGCTTTCATTTGCAGAGGCAATCAATGTATCTTTCTTTGCCGTAAGCGTCATATAGCCAAAACGCTGTAGTCTTCCTGCATTATATCCCATTCCTTTTATAATTCCCGCCATAGGATATTTATCTTTTTCTGGTGTTTCTAAGTATTCGTGCAGATAAAGAAATCCTCCACATTCTGCTATGCAGGGAAGTCCTTCTTTTATCTTCTTTGCAATATCATTCCTCATTGATACATTTTCTGACAACGCTTTGGCGTGAAGCTCTGGATAACCGCCATATAGTAACAACCCGTCTATATTATCCGGAAGCTTATTATCTGCAAGTGGACTAAAATACACTATCTCACAACCGCACTGCCTTAGATAATCTATATTATCATCATAAAGAAAACAGAAAGCTTCATCTTTTGCAACTGCAATCCTTACATCTTTTTTATCTATGTTCTTATGTATGGCTTCCAGCTTTGAAGCATTTTCTGCAATTCTAAGTATTCCTTCTATATCAACGCTTTCCCTCATCTGCTCTGCAATACTGTTGATTTTTTCCTGAAAATGTTCCACCTCTGCCGAGGTCACAAGACCAAGATGACGGCTTTCAAGCACAGCATTTTTCTTATATGGCATATAGCTAGTGGTTCTATCCTCATATCTTTAACTATGCGTGCGGCATTACCATATAACCTGTCTGAAAGATTATTAAAGATTACACCTTTGATATTATTGTTCTTTTCATATCCAAGATAACCCTTTACAACTGCGCCGATTGAATTACTCATTCCACGGCAGTTCACTATAAGAATAACCGGCGTATCTGTAATGTCTGCTATCTCATAAGAACTTCCCTTTGTGCTAAAGCCCTGTCCGTCATAGTAGCCATAACTCCCTCTACAATAGTTATATCACTCTTATCCTCTTTACCTGCAAGCAGATATTTTATTGTTGCATTATCACAAAACCAGCTGTCAAGATTACCTGTGCTCATATTTAACACACGCGAATGAAACATAGAATCTATATAATCAGGCCCGCATTTTAACGCTGATATATTAAGTCCCATATCTTTAAAACACTGGCATAGACCGCAGATAATTGTTGTCTTGCCACTTCCACTGCCTGTCCCTGCTATCATTATACGGCTCACTTTGCACCTCTTCCTTCTATAATAAATACTGGATTATTCGCAGACATCATATGATATCTGCCCCTTTTCTTTACCTCTGTCACTGCAATCTGGACTATATCAAGTACATTCATACCATTCTTTTCCATTAATGAAATAGTATTGTTAAGTGTTTCTAATGTCACTGCCGTAACCACAATATGGACATATGGATTTTCTTAAGAATATTGCTGAAAATGTATTCTAACTCTCCACCGCTTCCACCAATAAATACTTATCGGGTACTGGCAGACTATCAATAACAGCCGCCGCATTGCCGTGTATAATCTCTATATTATTAAGTCCGAATTTTTCTGCATTTTTAGCTATAAGGTTACAGCCCTCTTCTGTCCTCTCAACTGCATACACTGTTCCGTAAAGTGCGTGAAGTGCAAGCTCCACTGTGACAGAGCCTGTTCCTGCACCTATATCATATACGCAGGAATTCTTAGATACCGCCATTCGGCTTACAACGCTTGCACGGATTTCCCTTTTCGTCATCGGCACATCAGAACGGATAAAACTGCTGTCAGCAATTCCTGTTATTGAAAATGCACGCGAATGTTCATTATAAACTGCCAATACCGTAAGTCCTTCTGAAATATATTCAGTAAATTCAGACACATTTCCATTAGTTATCTTCTCATTATCATATGAAAGATTTTCACCAATCCATATATGTGCCTGTCCAAGTCCTGCCCTATAAAGCTCCTGGCATATCTGTGATACATTTCCCTGTGTCAGAAAATATGTCAATTCATTTTGTAAAACTACAGGTATATAGCTTTGTTTCTTGCCGTGCAGGCTTACAAAAGCTGCGTTCTCCCAAGACTTCCCTATCTTTGCCGCAAGATATATTACAGAAGATACACCTGCCATAATGCTGTATTCATACTTCCAGCAAGTACCTCTGCAAGCTTCTTTGCACCGCTGTAAAAGCCTGTATCACCTGACATAAGCACAACGTAGTTATTGGCATTTTCATTATCAATAATATCTATTATGTCTTTTGCTGTTACTGCATAAAATGTCTTCTTATCTGTGTATTCTTCTATCAGCCTTTTAGAACCAATCAGCACCTCTGAATTATCAATTGCTTCCTTTACTTCCTCTGTAAGACAGCTTTTACTGCCCGGCCCCACACCAGCTATAATTACCCTTTTCATTATTCACTCCACCTTAATTCATTAACATTATAGACAGCCATTTTCCTAAAACTTTATAACTCTAAACCACATAGCTTTTAGGCTTTATAACCCTTTTGTCTTAAGATATTTAATAAGCTCTGGCAGGCTTACTCCATTTTCTTCTACTGGACGTTTTATTACTATACAGTCAATGCCTGTATTCTCTGTGGCAGACACCTTTTCTTCATATCCGCCATTACTGCCAGACTCCTTTGTCACAAGAACACCTATATTAAACTGTCTTATTACTGCCTCATTTAATTCCTGTGAAAATGGTCCCTGCATACCTATTAAATGTGACGGCATAATCCCTGCTTCTATTGCACTCTGTAACATTTCAGGATTAGGAAGAAGCCTTAAATATACTCTCTCTTTATAATCTGTAATATAGACATACTCTGGTATATTCTTACTGCCTGTCGTCATAAGAATATTTTTACTATTATGCTGTTCACTGTTAAGTAGTTCTACTACATCTTTTATTGACTTAACATATGTAATGTTATCTGACTTAAACTCTGGCTTTTTGTCATTATCTTCCCTTAATACCCTCACATAAGAAATGTTCTTGCTGTCACACACATTTTTAATATTATGTGTAACCTGTGTAGCATATGGGTGTGTGGCATCAATAACTATATATGGCTTTTTAGCTTCTAACTCCTTTAGCATATCAGCCTCATCCATTCTACCAGTATGTATATGCACATTATCAGCCTGCGGCAGTAATTCCCTGCCATATTCAGTCGTTACATATACATAAGTGTCACAGTTCTTTCCTGTAAGATATTCACATAACTTTCTGCCCTCTGTTGTCCCCGCAAAAAAGCATTATCGTCTTTCTCATACAACCTTATATCCTCTTGGTGTAACCATTTTCCCATTAATTACCTTAGTATGGCTGTTGCTATGTATATTGTTGTAAACATATCCGCTTTAAAATCCGCAAGCTCCTTTAATGTAAGAATTCCTGTAGTTTCGTTCTCTCTTCCTATGTTTCTTACATAACCGCACACTGTATCCGGTGACTGTACCTTTAATACAATATCGCAGGCTTCCTTTAAATATCCGCTTCTTCTGCGGCTTGATGGGTTATATATGCACATTACCATATCGCTGTCAGCCATCGCCTTTATTCTTTTCTTAATAAGCTCCCAAGGTGTCATACAGTCACTTAAGCTGATAACCGCAAAATCGTGTGACAATGGTGCACCAAGGCAGGCTGAACCACTGCTTGCAGGCTGTTACACCTGATATAACCTTAATATCCAGATTATCCTCTGCAAGCTCATATACAAGGCTTGCCATACCATATATACCGCTATCTCCACTGCATACAAGCACTACCTCTTTTCCTTTCTTTTAGCTGTATCTATCGCATACTGACAGCGTTCCTTTTTCCTGCATCATATTAGTTTGAATAGTACTCTTTTATCAGGAAAATACTGCTTTTAATATATCAACATATGTAGTATATCCAACTATCAGTCAGCACCAGCTATTGCGGCTGATGCCTCCAGTGTCATATTATCTTTTGCTCCGCTTCCAAAACCTACTATCTTAAGCATAATCTACTCCTTATTTTTCTGTGCCACTCTGTAAATAGCTACTGTAACTCCGTTATCTGCTGTCTTTCCTACAAGCTTTTCTCCACCAGAAGACGCAGCACCCGCACTGCGTTCACATACATTTCCTACACCTATCTGTTCTTCAACAAAAGCTGAAGATACAAAGTCACCTTCAACATCTCTTAAATATTCAGGCGTATATGTCTTATATGGCACTTTACATTTTTCTTGCAAATTCAATTATTCCTGCTTCATCTGCTTTTCTGTCAACCGAAGCCACAACAGCAATTGCTTCCAGCAAAAGCCCTGCTTTATCAAATGTTTTCTTGACAGCCCGCTCTATTTCATGTGCTGACTTGCCTTTTTTACAGCCAATTCCTACAGCAAGCTCCTGTGGTACAAGCTTTAATGTGCGCTTAAATACTATTTTATCGTCTTTGCCTGTAATTATCTGTACACCGCTTTCATACTCATTATTACTATTATCAGTATATTTAATCTGTCCGTTCCAGCGTTCTTCTGTTACTTTTAACAGGTTCTTATATTTATCATTGCCTGTTATTCCAACAGGCTCATTATTTAATATCCTGCCTGATATGTCTTTTATCATAACCGGATTAACTATTCTCATATTATGTTCCGTGGCAAATATATCAACTGCAAACATTCCTCTTGCATCGGTCGCTGTAGTAACTACCGGCATTGCACCTATCCTGACAGCAAGCTTACTGCACCACTCATTAGCTCTGCCAATATGACCTGATAGAAGTGATATAAGATACTTCCGCCCTCATCTGCAACAAGCACCGCCGGGTCTGTAACCTTGCTTTTAAGGTATGGTGCTATAGTTCTTACAGCTATTGCAACAGCACACACAAATAATATTCTGTCACTTACTGCAAACTCGCTCTTTATAACACTTCCAACTGCCACAAATGGTACTGCCTCATTCTTATAAGTATCTGCACATCTTTGGTGACAGTATATTATTACTTCACCGTCCATTGCCTCACTGGCTTTCTTTGCTACCTTCATCCCCTCGTGTGTGAAGGTTATTATAATTGTTCTCATTTTCTATACTCCGTAGTGAACTCTGGGTCATACAATTTAGAAAAACTATATTTGTCCCCAAGAAATTTCCCCGACCAATACAAGTGCAGTTCTTGTAATGCCTGCTTTCCTTGCTTCACTGTCAAGATCTTTCAATGTTGTGCGTATGCATTTCTCATCTTCCCAGCTTACCTTATAACATAACGCACAAGGCGTGTCTGGTGTAAATGCTCCTTTATATAATTCTTCTTTAAGTTCCTCTAAATGTGATGAGCTTAAGAATACAGCCATTGATGTACCGTGCTGTGCAAGCTTTGCTATGCTCTCATTATCTGGAACCGGGGTTCTGCCCGGCATTCTTGTAATAATTACTGTCTGTGCTACATCTGGAACTGTATACTCACATTTAACTGCCGCCGCGGCCGCAAGAAACTGCTCACTCCAGGACATATCTCACAGGTAATTCCGTATTTGGCAAGTTCTTCAATCTGCTCTCTTATTGCACCATATAATGACGGATCTCCTGTATGAAGGCGCACTATATTCTTTCCCTCGCCCTCTGCTTTTACAATCACATCAATAACTTCCCTGAGGTTCATATATGCACTGTTATATATCTCACAATCCTTCTTTGCATACTCTAATAATTCCTCATTTACAAGTGAACCTGCGTATATAATTACATCCGCTTCATTAAGCATACGCATACCTCTGACTGTAATTAAATCCTTCGCTCCCGGTCCTGCTCCGACTATTTTTACCATATTTATTCTCCTGTGTCTGCTCTATATTAATTCATAATTTATGTCTATCATACATAATTCACAATTTAACTGCTTTTTATGATTTTTAACTGCTTTTTATAAGTTCCAACAGCTTATCTGCCGCCGGTGTTTTCCCTAATATTCCATATTCATTTGAAAATACAATTGCTCCAATTACTATCTTGCCACTGCTTCTTCTTTGCAATACATCTTCTATACGAAGCGTAAGCTGATACATAGTCTTCTCTAGTATGTCTGATTTCTTCAAAATTTCAAGTGCCGCCTCTGTCGTAATACAATCAAGTATCTTTAATGCTGTATCATTATCTGCACCTGCCCTTATTGCACAGGCTGACAGAACTTCCATTCGTCCGTCTGCCACTTTGGAATGTGTATTCATTATTCCTGCACCTAATTTTACAAGCTTTCCTATATGCCCCACAAGAAGCATTGCCTTAGCACCTGAATCACACACCATATCTATTGTATTGCCAATATAATTACTGCATTTTATGCTTCTTTCAGCTCAATATTAAGTGTATTAAGCAGAAAATCCTGTCCATAATTACCCGGTGCAACAAGAAGCACTTTCTCTCCCTGTGCTATGTGCATATTAATCTCTGTCTTAATTGTATCAATAAGAGCCTGTTCACTCATAGGCTCTACAATTCCTGTTGTTCCAAGAATTGATATGCCCCCTGTAATTCCAAGGTTCGGATTAAATGTCTTCTTGGCAATATCAACTCCTTTGGGTGCTGATATTATAACTTTAAGGCTTCCCTCATAAGAATAACTTTCTGCTGCCTCTGCTACCGCCTCTTTAATCATCTTAAGAGGTACTGGATTGATTGCCGCTTCTCCAACAGCACATTTCAAGCCCTTCTTAGTAACCCGTCCTACTCCTATTCCACCATCTACAATTACCCTGTCAGTATTTATAGTTCTCATTATATCTTCTTTAACATAAGTAACCTGTGCATATATCTTTATTCCATTGGTCACATCGGGGTCATCCCCACTGTCCTTCTTAATTGCACATATTACCTTATCCTCTTTAATATCTATGTCAATAACCGGAAGTGTAAGTGATACTCCCATAGGAGTTATCACTTTAATCTCTTTTACTTCCCCGCCTGACAGAAGCATATATGCCGCAGCTTTGGCGGCGGCACAGGCACAGGTTCCTGTTGTATATCCGCAGCGCATTTTCTTTTGATTTTTGTATACATATCTTTCTAACATCTGCGCCACTCTTTATCATCATCTGCCGCCATATAGAACAGTGCATTCATAATGGCGGCGGCAACATTGCTTCCGCCTTTCTGCCTCTTGCAACTATATATGACATTCCGCTTTCTATAATCTCTTCCTTTGCACTGGCTACATTTACGAAACCAACCGGAACTCCAATAACAAGTCTTGGCACAAATATGCCCTCATCATAAAGCTCTCTTATTCTCATAAGAGCTGTTGGCGCATTGCCTACAACCATAATACAGTCTGGATTATCCTTTGCCGCCTTCTCCACGCTGACTGTTGCTCTTGTAACCTCACGCTTTGCCGCTTCACTGGCAACATCACTGTCTGCCATATAACAATTAAGCGAACAGGAAAACTTCTCTGCCATTTTGTGGCTTATTCCTGACTTCGCCATATTGGTATCTGTAACAATATCCACACCTTCTTTAATAGCTTTAAGTGCTTCCTCAATAACTCCTTTGGAAAATGTCATACTTGTTTCGTATGAGAAGTCCGCCGTTGTATGAATAACACGTTTGACAACCGGCTTATATTCAGCTGGAATATCAGTTGTCAGTTCTTTCTCGATTATTGCAAATGACTCTTTTTCAATATCCATTGGTTTCATAATATCTATTCTCCTTAGAATAATGATTTCATTGTATCTATGTCTGGCTTTGTAAGAATTCTCTTATTCTTCTTTTCTGCGTAATCTAATAATTCTTTCATTGCACTGTTAATACTGCCGATTGGACAGCCTGTATCTATAACATAATCTGCCTCATCAATTCTTTTACAGGCTTTATCTAATGTCTCTTTTCCTATAGGCTCAAACATTTTCTCTGTGACAATATCTGCCGCAAGTGCTTTGGCTATCGGATAATCACAGTCATTTTCATAAAGAATCCCTGCTGTAAATGCAATACCAATACGCTGTAATTCCCTGTATATTAATATTCCAGTTCCAGCACCGCCAGCTACGAATACCTTCGGTGTACCCTCTGGCTTCTTTAATTCTGTACTTCCATACATACAATTATACGTTCCGTGTGTTAATCCGTAAAGCCTGCTTATGCGTTCATCTGTAAATATCTTTTCTGGTCTTCCAAATTCTATCTTTCTATCTGCACCAACACACATAACATAGTCTGCTATCTTAGCCGCAAGTTCTATTTCGTGTAAAGATACAATAACGGCGACATTATCCTTAACAGCCATCTCCTGCAGTATATCCAGAAGCTCAATTTTATGTCTTATGTCAAGAAATGAAGTCGGCTCATCAAGCACTATGACCTCAGGCTTCTGGCATATTGCCCTTGCAAGCATAATTCTCTGGCGCTGTCCATCACTAATCTGTGAAAATCATTATCTGCTATATCAATTGCTGATACCTTCTTTAATGATTCATTTACTATCTGTTCATCTTCTTTGGTAAGTCTGCCAAATAATTAGTGTACGGATATCTTCCCATTGCGACAACATCACGGCACGTCATCATCTCGGTCTTAATCTTTTCTGTAAGCACAACAGACATAGTCTTAGCGTATTCTTTACTTGTGTAATCGCTTATTTTCCTGCCTTTTATATATATATTGCCACCTATAGGACTCATTTCCTTTATAAGATTCTTTATTATTGTAGACTTTCCTGCACCATTAGGTCCGATTAATACGAGGATTTCACCTTTATTAACCTTAAGTGCTATATCTGACAGAAGCACTTTTTTATGATAACCTACACTTAAATCCTCTGTCTGTACATATATCTGTTCCATATATTTCTCAACTTTCCATTTCCTTACAACAATTATCTCTTCTGCTTTACCATAAGCCATATAACAACCGGTGCACCAAATACTGCTGTGACTGTTCCTATCGCAAGCTCTGATGGTGAGAATATTGTTCTTGCAATAAGGTCACAGAACATACAAAACACCGAACCGCATAAGAATATTGCAGGAATTGTAACAATCGGCTTTGTTGTCTTAAGTGATAATCTTGTAATATGTGGAACTGCAATTCCAACGAACGATATAGGACCCGCCAGTGCTGTAACACAAGCTGAAAGGAGGCTCGAAAGCAGTACAATACATACCCTGAAGAACTTTATATTAATTCCCATACTCTGCGCATATCCCTCACCTAAAAGATAAGCGCTGATTGGCTTAGAAAAAAGAAATGTAATAACTGCTGTTGGAAATACAACTACAGCCGCAAGCTTTACTGTTGGCCACGAACTTCCTGAAAAGCTTCCCATAGCCCAGTGTGTGAGATTGGCAATGTCTGAATCATTCGCAAATGTAATACAAAGGTCTGTTATTGCAGAACATATATAGCTAATCATAATTCCCACAACCAGGAGCATAGACATGCTCTTAACTTTATTAGCAAATATAAGTACATAAAGCATTGCAAGCAGTGAACCGACAAATGCCGCCGCAACCTGTGCCCAGAGCGGCATACCTGATACATACTTTAAAAGAAATATCATTGTGATTGCAACAAACATTTTCGCACCAGATGAAATCCCAAGCACGAATGGTCCTGCTATTGGATTTCTGAAAAATGTCTGTAACAGAAATCCTGACAATGACAAAGCACCGCCCAAAATAGCCGCCATACATAATCGTGGAAGTCGTATTTTCCAGATAATATTGTATTCAGGTGTTCCCATATCACCCTTTAAGAATATAATTCTGAAAATTCTCGCAGGAGATATATGGATATTACCTGTATTAATATTTAATATAACCGCCACAACAAGTAATACTGCAAGCAGTATATATACAAGCTGGTAACGGAGTATCTGTTTTATCTGCATATTTTCTCCATTCTGATAATTACTGCAATTTGCGTTATTATTGTAATTTTTAATATTATTGCATTTCTAATATTATTGTAATTCTAATATCATTGCATTTTTAATATTATTGCAAAATGACTGCCCCATTAAGTATAATACCATATGCTCTGCACGGTTTTCAGTGCATTGTGGCTACAAAGTAGTCATATTATATCATATGCCCTGCGTTGCTTTTCCACGCATCCGAAGTTTCGAAGAAACTTCTAAGTGACTACGAAGTAGTCATATTATAACTTAATGTGACAGTCACTTTTACAAACAGATTTTATGAGGTGAATGTCCCTCACTTATCATTTTATTGTAACTTCTTTAAATATGTAAGCTCTGTTGTATTGGAATCAGCATTTAACATAAGGTTGATATCGTTAATCATACTTCCGATTGTATCTGCAATCTGGAAGAAATCTGGTGTTGTACACCATACATTTCCATCCTTAACAGCCTTTAAATCAGAAAGAACACTGTTATAACCTGTGAAATCACTAAGTGTTGATGGCTTACCGCAAGATTCCATACATAGATTACATAATCTGCATCTTTGGCTTTCTCATAAAAGCTTTCGATACCCATCTCCTGTGTTCCTGTCTTATCTGTATTAAGGTCAGAGAACACATAATTACCACCTGCTATATTTACCATCTGTGCAAGATAATCTCCTGCATTTCTTACATAAAGCTTGCCCTTAGATGTAATGTAGAATACTGCAACTGACTTACCTGTATTTTCAGCCTTTGAAAGAGTATCTACATATGCTGCCTGTGCATTATACATCTGTGTTGCAGACTCTTCTTTATCACAAAGTGCCGCATAAAGCTTAGCCCATTCTACTCTTCCTAATGGATGATCTTCATATGTAGACTGGTCCAATATATAGTTAATTCCTAATTCCTTTAACTTCTCTGCTACATCTGGAACACTTGTAAGCATTGTTGAGAATATTGCAAGTGTTGGTGCTCCTGCTATTATTGTTTCATAATCAGGTGCTTTGTAATCGCCAACATAAGTAAGCTTTCCATCATCAAATGCCTGCTTAACTGCATCTATATACCACGATTTCTTTTCGTAAGTAACCTGGCTTATGCTGTCAAGACAAATCACTTGCGCTCATAAGTGATGTTACTTGTGTAGATGATACAAGCATATTAGTTACAGGTGCATTTAATACTACAGTGTCAGAATCAATTCCTGATGGTGTAGACATTCCCTCTGGAACAAGTAAAAGCTTTGACTGCTTAGATACAATTGCTGTATCTTCATCTCTGTTAGTTATTGTAATAAGCTTATAACCGCCCTTGTAATAATCTACAGAGAAAAGCTTTGCATACTGTAATTCCATTGAATGGTCATACACAAGCTCTCCATCATAGTTACCATTAGCTGACTGGTTCTGTGTTCCACATCCACTCATTGCAAGTGTAGACACAAGCATTACGATTGTGAGCAGAAGTGACAGAAATCTTTTTTTTCTTCATTTTCGTTCTCCTTTTCTTTTCTTATGAAGTGCTTTGATGATTACGTTATTATCAGCAGAAAAGGAACAGACACATATGTGTCTTAACAATCCGGAATAAAACTTCCTAATTGCCTAAGAAAGAATCCTGCTTCGCAGGATTCTCCGCCTGCGGCGGGTCGCGCAAGCGACATAATTCCACTCCGCCAAAGTGCGCATCCTCGCGGAGCGTATCGTATAGAAACGAAGTTTCCTATACGATAAAAAAGAATGTGCCTTGGCACATTCTCGCGCCGAGGCGCGGTTGCTTTAGCAACCATCTACCCCTGCGCCGAGTGCGCATCCTCGCGGAGCATTTTTATCGTATGGAAACGAAGTTTCCTATACGATAAAAAAGGGCTGCCGCCCAGCAAACCTATTTGCTAATGCGACAGTCCTCTATTCATGACAATAGAATGCTCGCAGAGTGTGCATTCTATTGTTTTTCCTTTGCGGTGCAAGCCTTATCAGAATGCGCCGTGATCAACCAAGCTGAGCTGCAACTTCTGCTGCGAAATCTTCCACCTTCTTCTCGATACCTTCGCCGGTTTCGAAACGAACGAATCCCTTTACAGTCAGGTTTGCATTGTTCTCTTTTGCTACCTGAGCCAGATACTGAGCAACGGTCTGTTTGCCGTCCTCTGCTTTTACGTATACCTGCTCTAACAGGCAGACTTCCTTCAGCTCTTTGTTCAGACGGCCGTTTACTGCGCCCTCGATTACCTTTTCAGGCTTGCCAGCCATCTTAGGATCGTTCTGGATCTGAGCCATCAGGATCTCTTTCTCATGAGCCTTATACTCTTCAGAAACGTCAGCAGTGGAAACATACTTCGGAGACAGTGCAGCGATCTGCATTGCTACGTTGGTCAGTGCTTCTTTTACTGCATCGTTCTTTACATCAGTGTCAGCTTCTACTAAAACGCCGATACGTCCGCCGCCATGTGTATAGGAAACAACAAGGGGAGCGGTAACCTTCTGGAATCTTCTGATCTTTAAGTTCTCACCGATTACTGCGATCTGCTCAACCAGAACTTCCTTTACAGTCTTGGAAGGTTCTTCATGCCATGCTTCATCCAGGAATGCTTCCAGCTCTGTATTGTCAGAATTTACTGCCTGCTCAGCAACTGCAGCTACGAAGTTCTGGAACTTCTCGTTCTTTGCAACGAAGTCTGTCTCAGAGTTAACTTCAACGATCGCTGCTACTTTATCATCTTTTACTTCAGCCATAACGATACCTTCAGCCGCAATTCTTCCAGCCTTCTTCTCAGCCTTAGCCTGTCCGTTCTTTCTTAAGAACTCTACGGCTGCGTCCATATCGCCGTTTGTCTCGTTAAGACTTTTTACAGTCCATCATTCCTGCGCCTGTCATTTCTCTTAATTCTTTTACCATACTAGCTGTAACTGCCATCTTTTTGTCCTCCAATTAATTAATGTAATTAATCAATATTATCTGGTTCTTACTCTTCTGTTGCCTCTGCTACTTCTTCAGCTGCTTCAGCTTCCTCGTATACGTCAGCGCCAGCCTCGCCCTGATTAGCTTCGATAACAGCATCTGCCATCTTAGAAACGATCAATTTTACTGCACGGATTGCATCGTCATTTCCTGGGATAACATAGTCAAGCTCTTCTGGATCACAGTTTGTATCAGCGATACCGATAAGTGGAAT
>ENA-OQAS01000877-OQAS01000877.1-human-gut-metagenome-genome-assembly--contig:-NODE-877-length-15077-cov-2.658528_pt1 | contig 15077 bp, 14 predicted proteins | sample MGYA00242733_ERZ504523 | MGnify/ENA primary metagenome ERZ504523 (study PRJEB26092, sample SAMD00036239) | human gut metagenome | host: Homo sapiens | study: EMG produced TPA metagenomics assembly of... | reverse complement strand
TGGAGTTATCTCCATAAGCTTTGGAGTTGACTCCCAAAGGCTATGGAGATACTCCAAAGACTTGTGGAGATAAAACAAACAGGAAGAAAACCTTTACCCCTACGGCGGGAAAGGGTTAGAGATATGGATAAGATCTTTTAAGGATGAAGCTGACTACAAGGCTACGCATTCCTTACGGAGGAATACCCTTTTGCAGACTTGCCCATCCACTGTAGGGATGGATTTCATTCCATTCCTGCAATGGATGATGTTTTGTCAATGCTTATGATAGAAATGTACTTATATTACCCGATGCGGAAATATAAAGTTTATGCATGGCACGGGTGCAGGCTACATATAACATGCTGCGGTCTATTTCTGTTCTATAGTCTTTATCAGTTACAAATGGAACAATCACTTCGTCAAACTCCAGCCCTTGCCATGTGGGCTGTAGTAATGACCACCCCATTGACAAAAGCTACACTTCTTCTGTCAGCAAACAGATCTTATCAGACAAATGATTGATGGCTGCATACAACTTGTCCGCTTGTTTTACGGTTTTGCATATAATACCCATGGATACATCAGCTCCTTTCAGGAAAGAGGTGATGAGGTTTTCTATCCATTCTATCTCTTTCTTTTCAGTAGGCAGCAAGGCGACTGCCGGTTCCTCTCCATGACGCTCTATAGCTTCCAGTTCCTCGTTCTTGGCAATACGTTGGGCAAACTCTGTGATTTCATACGTGGAGCGATAACTTTTACAAAGCTTCATCACTTCCGAGCCGACCAGTACACGTTGGATCTGTTCGCAGGTGGTGGAACTGTATGGATTTACTGATTGCTTTGCATCTCCCAATATTGTTTTCCGGCAAGGGAATAATTTAGCCAGAACTTTGTATTGTATCGGAGTATAGTCCTGCATTTCGTCTACCAGCAGATGCTTGATGCCATACATGGTTTTATTATCTTCCAGGGCCAGTTTCAAATAAAGTAATGGAGCTACATCCGCATATTCCAATTTCCGGTTTTTACCCTGCTTGAACATTTCCGGTTTTCCCAGCCAGTCATAAAATCCCTTGTATAAGTCGAGGTCTTTATTGTTGAACATCTTTTTCAGTTCATTACCCAACTGCCGTATCTGTATTTTTCCCATCGGTTCTTGGTGATAGGTGAAAGTCAGTTCGCGGGCAATTTCTTCTGCCATTGGTTGGAAACGGCTGCGCATGGGCAGGCGGTGCCATGCCGCGAAACGTTCTTTCAGGTACTCGGCAGGGATAGGGATACGCCCTGCTTTCAGGTCGGTTGGCCGAAATGCGTTTTGTTCCAAATATAGAATGTATTTATCCATCTGCTGGATAAACTCGGTGGTGGATTTGAATCGGATACGTTCTATAAAATCTTCTTCCTCTTTGTCCAGTATTTCGGCCACCTGGTCAAAGAAGGTTTGTATTTTATATTTGTTGTCCAGTATTTTGAGCATTAATTCCTCAAAGCCGCATTCTTCAATTTTTTCTTCTCCCAATTCGGGAAGTACGTTCGAGATGTAATCGGCAAATACTTTATTGGGGGAAATGATCAGGATATCATTGGACGTGATTTCCCCTTTGTGCCGGTATAGCAGATAGGCTACGCGGTGCAAGGCGATGGATGTTTTTCCTGAACCGGCTACTCCCTGGATAATCAGGGTGTTCGATGTATCATTACGGATAATTTTATTCTGTTCCCGTTGGATGGTGGCGACTATATTCTTCATCCGGTCATCGGAGTTTCCACTCAATTCCTTCTGAAGGATGTCATCTTGAATATTCAGTGAACTTTCCAGCATGAATTCCATTTTTCCGTCACGGATGCGATACTGGCGTTTCAGACGGATGTTACCTTTCACTTCTCCCGAGGGGGCGTCGAAATGTGCTTCTCCTAATTCATAATCATAGAACATGCTGGAGATGGGGGCACGCCAGTCGTGTATCAGATTTTCATTGGTGGGAGGATTGAAAAATGAGTGTATACCTATATATAATGGCAGGACTTCGGGTTGCCCTTTTTCTTGAAAGTCGATGCGACCGAAATAGGGGATGGCCATCATTTTGCGATAACGTTTCTTTTTCTCGGCCAAGGACTCGCTGGCTGCTACTTGTTGGGTGACTATCTGCCGGACCGCACTTTTCTCGGCTCGGTCCAGTTCGGACAGATTTTCCCACAAGTAGAGTTTGTGCTCCATTACGTCTTTGGATTTATCTTCAATGGCCTTATCCATCTGTTCGATATTGGCAGCTAATAAAGCAATATATCCATGAGATAGGCTTTTTCTTCCTTTTCAGTCCGGTTAAATATCATAGCGCGTATTGGTTTGTAGTTTTATTACCGGGCGAAATTACACAAATATGTTTAATGTTATTCCCTTTGTATGGAGAAAAGTGGATGTAAATTTGTTCTTTGTCCGGTTGTTTGGGTTACTCTGATATGAATATTGCAGGAATGGAAGCCGCTCTTTTCTTTGTGGAAAAAAAGGTGGAGGAACTTTCACAAGCTCTCCGTCCCAACCGTAGCAGGTATATGTAAGGAGAATGTTCACGGAAAAAGAATAATGCACAATCTTTTTTTGAGAGATTGTGCATTATAATATAGAAATATACAGATTGTTATTACTGGCTTTTATAGCTGTTTATCTGAGATTAACCGTGCGATGCGGGTCTTGTTCTGTGTTCCTTTGGTAAGCAGGTAAACGTGCTTATACGCATCGCGGTTCAGTTCGGTGGGAGAACCGTTGATAAGAATGATATTCCGGTCATTGGCGAATTTCAGGATACCGCTGATGTTGTTGGGATGTAGTTTGCCTATTTCATCCATCATGCAGTGTAACTTGAAATCTTTGAATTTGCGGGATGCTCCTTCCTTGAACACATTCAGCAACATGATGTTTATCATCGCTTTTACCAGAATGTCGGTTCCTTCCGACCCCACATTGGCTATCTTCTCGATAAATCCGGTGTCATTGCCGTTCTCCACAATGCGGAAACGCAACTCGAAGGAATCATACAGGCGGATACTGTCATAGCGGTAAGCATGTATTTCCTTGATAAAGGTACGCAGCAAAGTGATAGCCTCTTCTTTCACCAATTGCTCTTTGGCAGAGGAGAACAGGTTGGTTTCCGGTGAGAGGTCATAGCCGTAATCATGGTAATATTTCTGTATCTCACGCAGAATATTCACTACGCGGTTGCTGCTCTCTTCCACTTTCATTTCAATGCGCTGGATGACTCCCACAAAATTGCAGGTGGCGAAACCTTTATTGATTTCACGGATCACATCTTGAATATCATCTTCCGATGAAGTCAGCATGGAGGTGTCCATACTGATACGTTTGAAGGTATCCCAATGCTCGTTGTTGATGCGGCGGATGTACTCGTCTATGCGGTGTTCTTCCACAAGTCGTGCAGTTCGTCGGCAAAGCGTACATATTCCCAATCCTCGTTGAATTTTACGCGGAACTTGAAGGTGTTGTCCTCATCAAAATGTCCGGTGAAAAGGTTCACTTCTTTACGGAGCTTGCTTTGCACCTGCGTGAATTGGTTGGCCTGGCGGGTCAGTTCGTCAATCAGCTCCATACAGGTCTTGGTGGTCTGCATGGTTTGCGTGTTTTCGGAACGGAATATATCTTGATGCGGTTTATACCAGTCGTATGCCGGAATCTTGCTGTAAGCCTCCAGGTTCTTTTGCAGTTCCCTTACATTTTCTTCCGCTTCTTCCCATTCTTTGTTCAGAAGGTCTATTTTTTCTTGTAGGGAGGATGTTTCCACTCTCAGCGTTTCCCGTTCCAATTGGAGCAGACGTTTTTGTTCATCGTGCTCCCGTTGCCATCCGGGAATACGGTCTATCAAATCCCGTTTGTCTTTTTGGTATTCGATGACCAGTGTCGCATTCTCCTTAATGAAAGAAAGCTCTTTTTCCAGCTGGACCAGTTGTTGGCAATGTCTTGCAGACGTTCGGTATCTGCTCCCTGCGAGTGAAGCTCTTTCTGCATATCCGCTTCATATTCGGTTTTGATGGAGGAAATTCTGCGTTGTTCTTCTTTTTCTTCCTTCCCGATAACTTCCGCTTGTGTCTTTTTTTCGGCGGCAAGAGCCTGTTGTTGCTTGTTCCATTCCTGTTTCAGGCTATCCAGTTTCTCTGTCTTTTCTTTGTTCAGGTTTTTTAGCTTGCTGTTTATACCGTCCAGTTCGGCAACCCGTTTGCGCTGTTCGTTTTCCAATCGGTTTATTTTGGCATTCCGTTCCTCATTGGCTTTCTTCTTCCACTCTTCCAAGTCGAGCATATCCTGCTGGTATTGGCGTTCCAATTGTTCCAGTTCATACTCTATTTGGCTGATAATGGCTTTTTGTTCCTTTATCTGCGGTTGGTATTTGCGTTTCAACTGTTCCTGCAACTCCTCCTTTCAGTTTGCTGGCGTTGCATGGCAGCAGTGATTTCTTCCAGACGTTTTTCACCGTTTTCTTTCTCGACGATATAATCGTCTATGGATTTGATGGGGCGGTGGATGCTGTCTAAATTGATGGAAATGCCATAGAATGAGTTTCCCCCCTCAATGGTAATTTGCGGAAAAGCCCCCGTTGCCATAAGATGCTCTCATCACACAGTTTGCCGATATTCTCTTCCCATCCTTTTTGTTTCTTTCAGCCAGCCTTGCAAGGTGTCTTTGCTGTTGTTCAGAAAAGCTTGTAATTCGTCTATGCGGGGACGGAGTTGCAGCATCTCCTGTTGCAGTTTTGCAAGGTCAGGTCTTTTTCTTTCAACTGTTTCTGCTGTTCCTCTTCCCAAGTCATGGTCAGTTCCTTGATGATGAGCTGCGCTTGGGCGATACGGTTTTTCCGTTCCGTGTGGAAGTTGGCATAGTTTTGGATACGTGTTTTCAATTCCTGTTGCTCTTCCTCAAAGAAAACCTCCTTTCTGCATAATTTTATCTGGTAATCTATAGCGTTCAGTTCGCCCAGTTTCTCGGCTTTCAGCGGATGGAGTTGCTGTGACAGGCTTTCGAACTCCTGGTAAAGGGAATCAGTGAACCGCTGGTATTCTTTGCGGGCCTCTTCCAGACGCTCGTTGTATGCATTGTTTAATGTATCCAGTTGTTTGATTTTCGCTTCATGAATCTTGTTCCATTGCTCGTCCAAGGCCTGAATCAGCGATTTATACTTGGTGGATATTTCCATATATTGTGAGGTAAGGATGCGTTGTTCTTCCAGCAATCCCACCTGCCGGTTCTTCCATTCCTCTTTTTTGGAAGAGCGTTCTATAATCTCTTCTATGTTCTTGTTCTGATAGTCCTTTTCTTTGCCTAATGCCTTTTGCAGTTCGTTGTTCAGCACTGCCAGCGCTTCCTGTAACTTGTCGCTGCGTTTGCGCGATTCATCCTGAAGCTCCTGTTTCCGGCGTATCAGTTTTCCTTTGTCGGCATCCGTGCGGTCTTGTTTCTCTTTCCATTGGGGAGGATACTTTCGGCTTTGCGGAAAGCGGCAACCAGTTCGCGGCAATTCTGCACCAGTCCGCCTTGCAGTTTGGACGTTTGTTGGGATAACAGTGTGATTTCCCGAGCCTGTTTCCGGGTTTCCCGTTTCTGAAATTCTTCGATATCCTTCAGACGGGTTTCAAAGTTTTTCAGATGCTCCTTGTAACTGTTCAGGTCGATGGCCGTTTCATCTTCATTCAGAGAAGAAATGATTGTTTTCTTGATAAATTCAGCATCCAGTTTCGAATTCAGCAACACGTTCTGTATAGTGCGCGGAATATTCTGGTATTGCTTGCTCTCCATCAGCGAGTACCGGCTGAACTCAGACTTGTACTGTTTCCATACAGAATGTTCCGATACTCGTCGTAGGTATAGATGATACGTGAATATTCTATGCCATATTGGTCCAGCACGGCACGCACGCGGTCGCTCTCGCTATAGGCCACCCGATTCTCGTCTATAAAGAATTCTTTGCGGTAAGGAGAGTGGATGAAGCGGTAACATACACGGTTCATCGATTTGAAACTCAGAATACAGAACGCACCGTTCTCTGTTGCCACTTCGTAAACGATATACGAATTGGAGTAGGGAAAATAGTAATCCGTGTAATTCTGCTTTTCCACCGAAATGCCCAGTCGTTGCGTGTCGGCATTGTAAAAGAAAAGGATAGCACGCAGAAGGGTACTTTTTCCCACTCCCTGCGTACCGATGAAGTGAACGTTTCCGTCCAGATAGATATCGTCCGAATAAGGGATATTCGCACTATTGATAAAGATAATTCTACTCAGGTTTCTCATCTTCGGTTTCGTCGTAAATGTTGATACTTTCAATCAGTCTTTCCAGATAATGCCAGGCGCTCATCACTTTATACGTATTGGTTTTCTCATTTTCCTGTTCCAGGAACGAGTCTTTGGTGAGCTGGCGTATCATGTTTTCCAGCACTTCCTTGCGGATGTCCTTGTCCGAGAAGTGTTTCCGCATACCGTCCAGTTTGTTTTGGAGCAGCATGTTGATGTTGGTTTCCACCAATATCTGTTCGGGCTGGAAGCGGAATCCGGGACCGAATGTTTCATCGTAGGTTTTGAAAAAATCGAGCACATCTATCCAGTAATAGGCACGCATGATTTTTTGCTCCAGTGTGGCTTTAGGTTCTATACGGGAGAAGAAGAAATATTCGTTTCCCCGTTCCAGTGTATAGTTTATTTGTGAGAAATACTGATAGAGAGATTCGTAGTTCTCATCTATTTCATTATACATATCGCGTACTTCTTCGCTGGTGCTGTTGGAACTGATGAACAGTCCTTTTTGCAGGTATTCAAAGATGGATGCGGTATTATCGGGTATTTGTATATTTAAATCCATAGTTCTCAGAGTGGGTATATTTTAGCATATTCATATTGATTGTGGAGTCCGAACTCGTTCCGGATTTCCAGTTGGCTCTCGTAAAGTGAGACAATCTGACAGAAGAACGTGGTACGTTCCTTTTCATCCACTTCGCGATGGAAATGATATTGCAGCAGAAAGGAAAAAAGGTCGCTGACCGGCTCTCCTTTCCAGCGGGCTTCTGCTCCCGACTGCACAAAGGCGGTTACCACTTCGTCCAGATTAATCACTTCTTCGTACATGGCCTGTGCTTCCAAGTCTTCTTCACTGAAAGCTCCGGCTTCATTTTTCCGTACAATTTCACGATACTTCTGATTGCTGATAACTTTCAGAATGATGGGACGCACTTCGTCACTGGCCAGATAGCTGGGGGACAGTTTGAACGATGCTTGTGTATTGCCTTCCAACAGGAGGGAGCGTTCCCGTTCCATTATTTCGGACAGATTACTCCGGGCACGTAACTCGAACTGATCTTGCAGATATTTTACTTTTCGTATTTTTTCTACCAGTATCACCTGATTCTTTATTTGGTTCAGGTAATTGATGATATCCTGCTGGGCACGAATCAGACTGTGAGCTGATAGTTGCAGTTCCTGCCGCAGTTCGAGCAGGATGCGGGTCAGCTCTTCGTCGGTGGCTTGGCGGAAGAAATCCCGTTCTTCATGCAGAATCAGATGTTCGGTAGAGTCTATCAACCGCTGGATGTTGATTCGTTTCTTGTCCAGATTTTGCAGTTTGGCTATTTTTATCTGGTATGTGGGCTCGTGTTTGAAAGCATTATCAATATTGTGTTGAAGGTTGATAATGTTCCGTATCGTTACACGTGCCAGTTTCTGAAAGGTAATCTTGATATTGCGTACATAACTTTCCTTGCGCGACTGGATCTTTTCTTTCAGGTAGTAGTCCATCAGTTCGTGCAGGTACTCTATGTTTTCCTCTACGGTAGCCGTGTTGATTTCCTCGTTCGCTTCCAGCAGCAGTTCGAAGAAATCAAGGAATCGGGCATCCAGTTCCACAAAGTTTCCGTTTTGGTGTATGATTTCCTTTTCGATGAGTATCTTTAAACGGTTTTCATCCTCTTTCAATAGGGCTAGTGCGTCCGAGTATCGAAAACTAAGTACTTTTCTCTTCTCAAACATCTCTACCAATAGCCCTTTAGCTACAAAAATCGTATTTATTATTTCGTGAATTGATCGGAATATATACATTGTTTTTTCTCCAAAAAGTCCGGCGAAGTTACTTTAAATGGTTGGAAAAACCTAGCGTTTTATGCTAAAAAGCATATAAATAGTGAAGTAAAAGGTGGAAAATGTTGGAGTATAAATGGGCAAGAGGGAAGTTGTTGCATGAAGTGTCTGTCGCTTAATGGTGCTATATTTCTCAGATGCGGCTGGCACGAATAATGTAGTTCGTGCCAGCGCGTCTGGAAAATAGAATACTTTAGGAGCTTTACGGTTCTGAATGAAATAAAGGCAGATAAACCGGATGCCTATATTTTAGAACAGTTGGGCTGTGCGGGTTATTTGCAGGCTAGTTCGAATATCTCTTTACTGTATTCTTTGTTCAGTTTTACATAATTACCTACTAATTCACCTTTGTTTTCATGCAGTTTTTCACTAGCAGTTCAATATCAGGATGTTCTATACCCAATTCTTTGAAATTGACCGGCAGGCCCATGTATCTGAAAAAATGCTTCAATCGTGATATGCCGGCAAGTGCCATTTCTTCCAAATCCTCATTCTCGGGAACTCCGAAAACGCGGTTTGCAAACCGGGCAATCTTTTTCGGGTTATGTTCTGCCATGAATGTCATCCATGCAGGTACGATTACTGCTAGTCCTGCTCCATGTGTCACATTATATGCAGCACTGATTTCATGTTCCAGAAAATGTGATGCCCAGTCTTCCTCACAACCTACTCCGCAAGTACCGTTATGGGCAATTGTCCCACACCACATGATATTGGCGCGTGCTTCGTAATCGTTCGGGTTCTGCTTCACTTTATATGCTTCTTTGATGATAGCCATCAAAGTCCCTTCACACAGCCGGTCACTGATTTCTACATCGGGAGTGTTGGTAAAATAACGTTCCATAATGTGTACCATCATATCGGCAATGCCACAAGCTGTCTGGTAGGGGGGAGAGTATAGGTCAGTTCCGGATTCATCACAGCAAAAACAGGCCGTAGTAATTCCGGTACACGCAAACTTAGTTTTTGCAGACCTTCCAGTTTGGTAATCACCGTATTGCCCGAACCTTCGCTGCCGGCAGCGGGAATAGTAAGTACCACACCCACTTTTAAGGCCTTCTTCACTTTGGCTTTTCCTATATAGAAATCCCAAAAATCACCTTCGTAGGGCACTCCTGCCGCAATGGCTTTTGCAGTGTCAATGACAGAGCCTCCCCCTACGGGAAGCATAAAGTCCACGCCTTCTTTGCGCGCCAGTTCAATGCTTCGTAAACTTTCGGGTCAGTAGGATTAGGTTGTACGCCTCCTAATTTTACATAATCCACTCCTGCCTGTTGCAGAGAATCTTCTATGCGTTGCAGTAATCCGCTGCGAATAATAGAGCCTCCACCGTAAACAATCATTGCCTTCCGGGCGTTATACTTTTTAGCAAGAGTACCGGTTTGGATATCTGTATCCTTGCCAAATACAAACTCGGTAGGGCTGTAAAATACAAAATTGTTCATTTGCTTACTCCTTATATTATTTTGTTGTTTGAAACCAAAACAAAGTTAAGGAAATATATTACCTTTGCCGCCTAAATTTAGTAAAAAGATGAAAACGGACATTGAAATAGCACGCAGCATTGAGCTGGTCAAGATTAAACAAGTGGCTAGGGAAACCGGTATTCCTGTAGAGCACATCAGTAATTACGGGCGCTATATTGCCAAAGTGGATGAAAGTCAGATAAACGAAGAAAAGGTGCAACAGAGTAACCTTATTCTAGTTACTGCCATCACTCCTACCAAAGCCGGTATTGGTAAGACCACTGTTTCCATCGGATTGGCTTTGGGACTGAATAAAATAGGAAAGAAAACAATTGTTGCCTTGCGCGAGCCGTCGCTAGGTCCTTGTTTCGGAATGAAAGGGGGAGCTGCCGGAGGAGGATACGCCAGGTGTTGCCGATGGATAAGATTAATCTTCATTTACAGGTGATTTTCATGCCATCACTTCCGCTCACAATATGATTTCGGCCTTGTTGGACAATTACCTTTATCAGAATCGTGATAATGGTTTCGGATTGAAGGAAGTGCTGTGGCGTCGTGTGTTGGATGTGAACGACCGTTCCCTCCGTTATATTGTTACAGGACTAGGACCGAAGACCAACGGAATTACCCAGGAGTCAGGTTTTGATATTACTCCTGCATCTGAAATTATGGCTATTCTGTGTCTGGCTAAGGATGAAAAGGACCTGCGTCGTCGCATTGAAAATATTTTATTAGGTTTTACGTATGACAACAAGCCTTTTACTGTAAAGATTTAGGAGTTGCCGGAGCCATTACAGTTCTTTTGAAAGATGCTCTTTCTCCTAATCTGGTACAAACTACGGAACATACTGCTGCCTTTGTTCATGGGGGACCGTTTGCCAATATCGCTCACGGTTGCAACTCTATTCTGGCAACCAAGATGGCAATGACTTTTAGTGATTATACTATTACCGAAGCCGGATTCGGGGCTGACCTGGGAGCGGAGAAGTTCTATGATATCAAGTGCCGTAAAGCAGGTATCACACCTAAACTGACCGTCTTGGTGGTGACTGCCCGTGCATTGAAAATGCATGGCGGCGTATCACAGGATAAGATAAAGGAACCTAATCTGGAAGCTTTGAAGCAGGGTGTGGCCAATATGGATAAGCATTTGCGTAATTTGAGATATTTCGGTCAGACAGTTGTCGTTGCGTTTAACCGTTATGGGGATGATTCGGAGGAAGAAGTGGATTATATCCGTACCCATTGCGAGAAGAAAGGTGTGGGCTTTGCAGTGAACAACGCCTTTACTGATGGTGGCGAAGGGGCAGTAGAATTGGCGGAACTGGTTGTGAAAACCATTGAGGAACAACCTTCCGAGCCTTTGCAATATGCCTATGATGATGAGGATAGTGTGGAAACTAAAATATCGAAGGTGGCTTGTAATTTATACGGTGCCAGCATTATTACGTATAGTGCCGCTGCCCGTAAGAAACTGAAGCATATTGTAGAATTGGGATATGGAAATTTCCCTATCTGCATTGCCAAGACGCAGTATTCATTCTCTACCGACCCCAAAATTTACGGTGCGGTAGACAATTTTGAATTCCATGTACAAGATATTGTGATGAATGCCGGAGCTGAGATGCTGGTAGTCATTGCCGGAGAAATAATGCGTATGCCGGGATTGCCGAAGGAACCGCAGGCATTGCATATTGATATCGTGAATGGTGAAATAGAGGGGTTGTCGTAACCCCTCTTTTTTTACTGAACTTATGCTGTTTTACATTGACGAGATTAAACACCAGGTGTAAATGGAAAGTCCGATACCTGTTACCAATCCTACAGATGACCATCTGATAAACAACTTGTCTTTATATTTGCAGCCATAGCATAAGCCTGTAATGGCGCACATGGAAATTCCGATTGGAAATACAAAGAATCCTATTGAAATAATCCCGATAAGTATAATGATACCCATGATGGTTAGAACTTTGTTTCTTGCTGTCATGGCTTTTATTGTTTGGTGTTGAATGTATATGGATTATATGCGACAGTAAAAGTACAAAATTATTGTTTAGAATCAGACTTTTATCCGTTTTTTATATATTTGCATTATTTAAAAAGTGGATGGATGGCGGGTGTCTTGACTCCCGGACAGCATCGTAATGCATGTCTCGGATTCGTAGTAGGAATACAAAACCTTCTGTCAGAATGAGCACCTGAATGGGGCATTGTTTACGCTGAACCATTTGTTCTTGGAAAATTTTGCTGTACGTCATGCGGTTTCATATGGAGAGAGCGGCAGGGAATTAAATCTGGTTGCGGCCGAAGATAAAACGGAATATGAGAAAGATAAGCTTTTATAAAAATCGAACTAATCAGTAACGATAAAATGGATATGAAACATGTAAAGTATCTGGCTCTTGTCCTATGCATAGGGAATCTGTCGCCTGTGATGGCGCAGACAGCCTCGAAAAGTCTCACAGTAGACAATTTAGTTGCCTGGCAGCGTATCAGCGGGCAAGCTATTTCTGATAATGGAAAGTGGGTGGCATGCAAGATGGAACCTTGGGAAGGAGATGCTGTGGTGAATTTGTATGATGCACAAGGGAAGGAACTTGCCACTTTTCCGCGGGCGGACCGTTTTCTTTTCTCGGCTTCTTCCGACTATTTGGTTGTGTCGCAGAAACCCGGCAAGATGATAGTGGATTCTCTGAAAATAAAGAAAACGAAGAAAGAAAAGATGCCGATGGATGCATTGGTCATTTATTCGCTTTCGGGCGGCAGGGAAGTGATTGATTCACTGAAAACATTCAGGCTGGCAGAGAAGGCGGACTGGGTTGCTTTTCAGAAGGGAAGGAAAGACTCGACTTTGTATGTCCAACCGTTGAATGCAAACCTCAGTACCCGGTATGAGGCTCCTGCTGTGAAAGCTTTCAACTTTGCGGAGAAAAGCGGAATGCTTTATTATATTACCGCAGGTGATAAAGCAGAGGAAAAGCCGGGATTGTATCTTCTGAATACGGAAACAGGTGTGAAGACGCTGATAAAAGAAGGTGACGGGGTGTTTAAACAGGTCACTTTTGATGAAGATGGAGCAAACTTGGCTTTCTTATATTGTGCACAGAAAGATTCTTGTTATAAAGCCATGAGCTTGTGGCTGTCACAGCAGGGAGCACCGGCAACAGAAGTTGCGGCACGTGGCAATCGGGCTTTTCCGAAAGGATGGGTAATCAGCGAGCATGGGAAATTACAATTTTCGAAGAGTGCTTCCCGGTTGTTTTTGGCACATCGCCTGAGCCTAGACAAAGGATACGTTGCAATTGGCGGAGAACCGTCCCAATGTGCAGGTGTGGAGTTGGGACGAGCCGGTGCAATATACTGTACAGGATTATAATAAGGAGAAAGAGCTGAAAAGAAGCTATCAAGCGGTTTATCATATAAATGGTGGTCGTATTTGTCAGCTGGCAGATGAGGAGCTGTCTCAGATTTTGCTGGGAGATGAAGGAGATGCCCCGTTGGCATTGCTTTCCACTTCGCGTCCTTATTCATTGTCCTCCATGTGGGAAGGGCGGACACGCAGTGATTATTACACAGTGTCTTTGGAAGATGGCAGCCGTAAATTACTGGCATCGGCGGATTATGGCAGATACCGTCTTTCACCACAAGGCAAGTATGCGTATTGGTATGCTGAAACAGACAGTTGTTGGTATACTCTTTCTATGGCAGACGGGAAAAAAAATCAGTTGACTACCCCCGCTTCTTTCCTCGCATGGGATGAAGAGAATGATGTACCTGACTATCCGAACGCACATGGAACTGCCGGATGGACGGAACGGGATGAGTCCCTTTTAATTTATGACCGTTATGATATTTGGAAATTCGATCCGGATGCCATGAAGGAACCTGTCAATCTGACGATGAATGGACGTAAGAACCGGATTTCATATCGTTTGGTAAAACTGGATAAGGAGGAGCGTATGATTGACCTGAACAAGCCACAGTTGTTGAAAGGCTTTAACGAAGTGACCAAAGGGAACGGGTATTACAAGGCTCGTCTTTCCACCGCTGCTTCTCCCAAAGAATTGATGGCGGGTAACTATATGTTACGCAGTATTTCTAAGGCGAAAAATACAGACCATGTAATCTATACGATGGAAAGTTTTGAGCAATATCCTGACCTTCATTATGCTACACTCGATTTCAAGAAATCTATTCGGCTGACTCATGGCATTGACCAACAGAAAGACTATTTGTGGGGAACTGCCGAACTGGTTTCGTGGATATCTTTAGATGGCCGTAAGTTGGAAGGGGTGGTGTACAAGCCTGCCGATTTTGATCCGGCCAAGAAATACCCGATGATTGTGAGTTTCTATGAGCGAAATTCGGAAACTCTGTTTAATTACCGGATGCCGGAACCCCATCGGTCTACCATTGATTATCATCTTTATAACAGTAACGGGTATATTGTGTTCAATCCGGACATACGTTATGTAGACGGTTATCCGGGTGAGAGTTGCTATAACTGTCTGATGCCGGGGGTTGCCATGCTGATAGGCAAAGGTTATATTGACGAGAAAGCCATAGGGGCGCAGGGACATAGTTGGGGCGGTTATCAAGTGGCTTATCTGGCTACACGTACTGATTTGTTTGCGGCTATTGAGTCAGGTGCTCCGGTGGTCAATATGTTCAGTGCCTACGGAGGTATCCGTTGGGGATCGGGGCTGGCACGCTCGTTCCAGTATGAACATACTCAGAGTCGTCTGGGCGGTACGCCTTGGAGTACTCCGTTGCGTTACTTGGAAAACTCTGCTCTGTTCACGATGGACAAGGTACAAACACCTGTTTTAATCATGCATAATGACGCTGACGGACATGTGCCCTGGTATCAGGGAATAGAATATTTTGTGGCAATGAAACGTCTTGGAAAGCCTTGCTGGATGCTGAACTATACAGGCGAACCGCATTGGCCGACAAAGATTGCCAACAAAATAGATTTTCAAAAACGTATGTTCCAGTTCTTTAATCATTATCTGAAAAAAGAAGCAATGCTTGGATGGATGTCCGATGGGGTTCCGGCTGTAGAACAGCCTTATGAATTAGGATACTGATATTATGTGTTCGGACTGCTATGGAACTCAAGTTGCTCCTACTGTGGATAAAGTAAAAGGATAGTTCCTGAAAAGAGGGAGGAGGTGTGTTAAAACTAAAATGACAGTTCCGAAAAGTTACAGATAGTAATTATAAACTTAAAAGGGTCGTATCAAGCTCTGTCTTGAGTAATGATACGACCCTTTCTTTAGTTTTTTAGGGATATTCAGTAAATGTCTCTAAAAATAAGATGCATATGAAGATGATAGGGCATGACCATTTCATATGCCATTCTTATAGTCATTTTTCCGTGCTTTCTCACATACTTCTATCCGACAGGACATGACGTTCCGGAAGAAGTCTGATGACCTCTTCTGATTCTGTGAGTAAAATCATATCATGCTGCTTTAGCTGTTTTGTTTCTGA
>ENA-OQAS01000876-OQAS01000876.1-human-gut-metagenome-genome-assembly--contig:-NODE-876-length-15084-cov-2.113592_pt1 | contig 15084 bp, 20 predicted proteins | sample MGYA00242733_ERZ504523 | MGnify/ENA primary metagenome ERZ504523 (study PRJEB26092, sample SAMD00036239) | human gut metagenome | host: Homo sapiens | study: EMG produced TPA metagenomics assembly of... | reverse complement strand
CATTGATTGCACCATAAGGTGGTCTCATGACGGTTGCCGTGGATCCTGCTGCCTGTTGGATCAGATCGTTCGTTGTACCAATCTGATTTGCGATCTTATCTGCACTGAGCTTTGTAAGCTGCGGATGGTCATAAGAATGGTTTCCTAATTCACAACCAGTTTCTTTCATCTTCTTTACAAAATCTTCTTTTCCCGGAATATTCTTTCCCTGCATAAAAAATGTTGCATGTGCATAAAAAAACGTATAAAACTGAATATTAAAGATAACAAAAGCAGCCATGAACTCTATGGGTGTACAAGGAGTGTTTTCCATGAACGATCAATACAAAAATTCCTATAAAGCAACCGCAAAAGAACTTGTTTCCCTGTCGGTTTACAATGTCGGATACCAACTATGCGATGCCGGTTATCAGTGGGGCCCGGAATCCGTGACCACTATCTGATTCACTATATTATCTCCGGCAAAGGCACCTATGAAGTGCATCACGAAGTCCATTCTCTCTCCGCCGGAGATGCCTTTTTAGTTTATCCTAATACTGAGGTTATCTACCGTGCAGACGCCAAAAACCCATGGGAATACGCCTGGGTCGGTTTTACCGGAAGCGACGCTGCCACCATCCTGCAGGCAACTGATTTTTCTCGCAAAAATCCCTGTATTCATGCAGTGCCAAACGGAGAAGAAGTCAAGCGGCAGCTTCTGCATATTTACGATGCCAGAGGAAATGGTTTTGAGCATGCAGTGGAAATGACCGGACGGCTCTATACTACTCTGGCACTTTTTCTGAAATCTTCTGCCAAAAAAGATACACAGCTGACATCCGCTACCTATGTCCAAAAGAGCATCGAATACATCAGCGCCAATTACTCCTACCCGATCACAGTGGAAGATATTGCCGCCTACGTCGGTTTAAGCCGCAGCCATCTGTTCCGTTCCTTTGAACTGGTGCTGCAGCAGTCCCCAAAAGAATACCTCACGGATTTTCGCATGAAACAGGCATGCTATCTGTTGGAACACTCAAATCTTCGATCACCGCCATTGCAAATTCCGTCGGATTTGATAATGGGCTGTATTTTTCAAAAACCTTTCATAAGAAAAAAGGGGCCTCTCCCAAAGCTTATCGCATAAAAATAAGAGGGACAGAATAATTTTTGCCCCTCTTTTCTTCTAATGCCACGGAAACGTGAACATTCCATAAATATAAATAAATAAAATCCCTACAGGCACAAAATAACAGAACAGCGGTTTCATCCATGCCTTGATTTTTAAGCCTTTTCCCGCATTGGCCTCCTGCAGGAAATTGTTCCACCCCCATCCCCGGCGTGTACAGCAAAACAGCGCCAGTATCAGTGAGCCGAGCGGCATCGCATTGTTAGACACAATAAAATCCCACAAATCCAGCCATGCCGTGCCTTTTGCAAACGGCTGAAAACGAATCAGACTGTACCCCAGCGCCGTTGGCAATGCCACAAGAAACGTCCCAATCCCGCAGACAATACATCCCACCGGACGTGACCAGCCCGTCAGCTCCCGGATCATGGCAAGCAGATTCTCACATACTCCAAATACCGTTGACATGGCGGCAAACACCATGAACAGGAAAAACAGCGCACCCCACCAGCGTCCGCCCTGCATATGGTTAAACACACTCGCCATCGTATCAAACAAAAGGCTTGGTCCCGCAGTCACTTCAAGATTATAGGTATCGCAGGCAGGAAACATAATCATGCCTGCAACAACTGCTACAAACGTATCTAAAACAATGATATTTACGGATTCTCCCAAAAGGGAACGCTCTTTCCCGATGTAGCTTCCAAAGATCGCCATGCCACCCATACCGACCGACAACGTGAAAAACGCCTGATTCATTGCTTTTACAATCATTGTACCTGATATTTTGGAAAGGTCCGGAATCAGATAAAAAGCCAGCCCATCCTTTGCGCCGGAAAGCGTAAAACTGTGGATCGCCAACACCAGCATCAGCACCAGAAGCGCCGACATCATATATTTGGTAATGCGTTCAAGGCCTCCCTGCAGCCGGAAACTCAAAATCACAAATGTAATCACAACCGTGATCAACAGGTAACCAACATTTACGGATGGTGTTGTGATCATTTTTTCAAATCCCAAATCCGCATTCTGACCGGTAAGAAACTTCACAAAATAATAAATAATCCAGCCTGCAACAACGGAATAAAACGCGATCAGTGCAATATTTCCAATCAGACACACAATCCCCGGAATTTTCCATTTGCGTTTCCGGAAAGTTTCTCATACATATACAAGGGACTTGTCTGTGCCGCACGTCCTACGGAAAGTTCCATCACCATTGCCGGAAGCCCTAAAATGAGCAGACAGATCACATAGACAAGCATGAAACTGCCACCGCCGTTTTGTCCGCACATCCAGGGAAACTTCCATACATTTCCGCATCCGATTGCACATCCTGCCGAGAGCATAATAAACCCAAGTCTGCTTCCGAGCTGTTCTCTTTTTTCCATTGTTTCCAATACCTTTCCCCGTATATTTTTCAAAAAACTCCGGACAAACAACTTGTCCGGAGTTTTCTACCCAACATTTTTCCGATGACTAAGCTAATGCTTTCTTTGCAACTTCTGCAAGCTTTGCAAAACCTGCTGCATCTGTAACAGCCATGTCAGCTAATACCTTACGGTTTAAATCAGCTCCAGCTACCTTTAATCCGTGCATGAACTGGCTGTAAGAAAGTCCGTTCATACGAGCTGCTGCGTTGATACGAGCAATCCATAACTGACGGAACTGTCTCTTTCTCTCTTTACGTCCAGAATAAGAACTTGTTAAGGCTCTCATTACGGACTGCTTAGCTACACGATACTGCTTGGAACGAGCTCCTCTGTATCCCTTTGCTAACTTTAAAGTTCTGTTATGTCTTTTCTTAGCGCCTAATCCGCCTTTAACTCTTGCCATTTCCTATATCCTCCTTAACAAATCTTAGATGTATGGTAAAATCTTCTTCATGTTCTTGATGTTTGTCTGATCCATCATTGCTGCTTTTCTGAGATTTCTCTTATTCTTTGTTGTTTTCTTTGTTAAGATATGTCTTCTGTAAGCCTTGTTTCTCTTTAACTTTCCGGTTCCGGTTGCTTTGAAACGCTTTGCTGCTGCTCTGTTTGTCTTAATTTTTGGCATTGTGTATTCCTCCTTAATAAATGTTATCTCTTCTCTGCCAACACCATACCGATGCTTCTTCCTCGATCTTCGGTGCTTTTTCCACTACTGCGATATCGGAAAGCTGCTCAGCAAGATCATCTAAGATGTGCTTACTGCTGTTCATATGTGCCATCTCGCGACCACGGAAACGAAGTGTGATCTTGACTTTATTGCCTTTTGCGAGGAACTTCTTTGCAGCGTTCATCTTGGTGTTCAAATCATTGGTGTCAATGTTTGGTGACAGGCGGATTTCTTTTAATTCCACTGTCTTCTGCTTCTTCTTTGCATCCTTTTCCTTACGTGCAAGATCATAACGATACTTACCGTAATCAATTACCTTGCATACAGGCGGCTTTGCATTCGGAGCAATCTTGACAAGGTCAAGACCGGCTTCATCTGCAATTTTCTGTGCCTCTCTGGATGAGACAACACCAATCTGCTCGCCATCCGGTCCGATCAGACGAACCTCTCTGTCTCTGATCTGTTCGTTAATCATTAATTCGCTAATGGTTTTGTACCTCCAATAAAATAGTGGATAGGCAGACTATCCACTATTACATCTAACATTCATATAACATGCTAAAAGTATGAACACTAAGTCGCCCGATTGCGCTTAGGTGAGAGTGGATACTCTACTTGTTTCTTAACAACCATTTAACTATACCACCTGATTACGGTATTGTCAACTGTTTTCTGTAAATTTATTCCGCCGGTTCTGCCGGAATAAACAGCCGCTGGTTGTTTCCCGGATTCTGATCCGGCACTGCTGCTTTTGCCTCCGCACAAAACTGCTCCTGTGAGTTTATCAGAACCTTGCCCCGCTTGTCAAGTTTTTCATACGTACCATCCGGCTGCATCACACGCGCTTTCACATTATCTTCCAGTTCCACATGCAGAATATGCAGTGCTTTTTCTTTGAGTTTCTCCTCAATCACCGGGAAAACAATCTCTACACGCCGGTCAAGATTTCGCGGCATCCAGTCCGCACTTCCCATAAATACTTCCGGATTGCCGTCATTATAAAAATAGAAAATACGGCTGTGCTCCAGGAAATTCCCACAATGGAACGCACGGAAATATTTTCACTCACTCCCGAATTCCGACGCGCAGACAGCAGATTCCGCGCACGATCAGATCAATCTTTACACCGCTTGCAGATGCCTCATACAGCGCCGCAATAATGCCTGGATCACAGAGGGAATTCATCTTTGCCACGATACGGGCTTCTCTACCCTGCCGTGCATTTTTCGTTTCCCTGCCGATCAGGCGCAAAAATTTATCCCGCAGCCAGTATGGTGCCAGCACCAGCTCATTCCATGCCAGCGGTTCGGAATATCCGGATAACATATTAAACACCGCTGTGGCATCCTCCCGATTGACTCTTGCAGGTAAAGATTCCACAGTCCGTATATAATTTTGCCGTCGAATCGTTATAGTTTCCGGTTCCCAGATGAACATAGCGGCGGATTCCATCCTCCTCCCGGCGGACCACCAGTGCGATCTTGCTGTGTGTTTTAAGACCAACGAGACCATAGATCACATGACAGCCTGCCTGTTCCAGTTTTTTCGCCCATACAATGTTGTGCTCCTCATCGAAACGGGCTTTCAGCTCAACCAGAACCGACACCTGCTTGCCGTTTTCCGCTGCCTGTGCCAGACTGCTGATAATCGGGGAATTTCCGCTGACACGATACAGTGTCTGTTTAATCGCCAGGACATCCGGATCTTTGGATGCCTGCCGGATGAAATCCACAACCGGATCAAAGGTTTCGTATGGATGATGCAGAAAAATATCCCCTTTGCGGATTGCGGCAAAAATGTCACTTCCCGGTGTAATTTCCGGCACCTGCTGCGGCGTATACGGTTTATAGCGGAGATGGTCATATCCGTCAATCCCATACATTTTCATTAAAAAAGTCAGATCAATCGGTCCTGCAATCTGAAAAATATCCTCATCCGATACTTTCAGCTCCGTCTTTAAAAATTTCAGAAGTTTTTTGTCTACCTTCTCTTCAATTTCCAGACGGATAACTTCTCCCCACTGACGCATCTTTAATTTGTTTTCAATCTCTTTCAGCAAATCTGATGCCTCATCCTCATCAATTGTCAGATCTGCGTTTCGCATGATCCGGTACGGATATGCACACAATACCTTGTAATTGGAAAACAATATGCCGATGTTGCGTTCTATGATCTGCTCAAGGAGAATAAACGATTTTGTCTCCCCTTCGCTTGGAATCTGTACCAGACGCGGCAGAACACTTGGCACCTGCACGGTCGCAAACACGGTCTCATCCTCCGTTTTCTTTCCGGTCAAAAGTGCTGCAATATTCAGTGTTTTATTGCGGATCAGCGGGAACGGACGCGATGCATCCACCGCCATCGGGGTGAGTACCGGATATACATTTTCCATAAAATAGCGATCCACAAAACGCGCCTGTTCCTCATTCAGATCCTCATGTGCATCCAGAAGATATATTCCTTCTTTGCGCAGAAGCGGCATCAGGGAACGGCTGAATGTACTATACTGGATATTGACCAGTTCCCGCGCCTGTTTATTGATGGTGGAAAGCTGCTCCGTTGCGGTCATTCCGGCGATATCACGCTTTTTATATTTTGCATGTACCATATCCTTTAAGGATGCCACCCTTACCATAAAAAATTCATCCAGATTGGAAGAAGTAATACTGACAAATTTCAACCGCTCCAAAAGCGGAATGGATTTATCTCTTGCTTCACTTAATACACGCTGGTCAAACTTAATCCAGCTGAGCTCACGGTTTTCATAATATGCCGGATCTTTAAAATCTATTTTTGTGTCCATAAAAGCCCTCCGATCTAATAGTTATAAATACGCTTTTCTTTTAAAACAGGTTTCATGCTGTATACATTTTCAAAATAAGAGGTCTTTGCGTCAAACAATGCCTGTTCCAGTGCAATATCCTCAAATGCCTCGACCGTAATCACGAGTTTTCTCTCCCTTACCGCGATCCGGATATTTTTAAACTTCTGTTTATGACTCTGATCCAGCGCATTTGCCACACGAAGAATTGCCGAAAGTTTTGCCACACAAAGATACTCTTCCTGGCTCAATACATCAGCGACTTCCTCATACGGATCCAGCGGAAGAGTATTGTAGCGCACGATCTGTGCAACAATCTCGCGCTCCTGATGGGTCAGACCGATAATCTCTGAGGACATGATAATATGATACGTACTCTCCGACGCTTCCGCAAAGCTGACATAACTTTCCACAGTCATGCAGGATTGTAGCCACCTGAAGCAGCAGACGCGCCCGCTTTCCAAGTCCGTGTTCCTGTTTCATCGCATCAAAAATCTTAATGGATAGCTTGGAAAGTGTCTGAATGTGTGGAGAAAAACTGTGGTAATGCTCCGATAAAAATGTGGCCGCCGAAATGACATCCGCATCAAAATCATGTGTCGATGCCAGCAGTTTATTGTGCTGTGCATAATCAAATGCCATACCATCCTGAATGTTTGCTCCCGGCACCCATACCTCTTTTGGATTCACATTCTGTGCCATCATCTTATACAGCACAAGTGCCGGAATAATTAACGGTTCCCTCTCATCTGAAAGATTTAATTCCGCTGTGATCTCCTCCAGCGTTTTTTTGAGCAGTTTATTCGATAAATTTAGAGAATTTATCCAGCTTTACCTGACGGCTTTTTCCGCCTTTTTCCTCAATCTTTTTCACCAAACCGCCGGCATAGTCACTGATCAGGATCAGATAATCGACCGGGGCATTCATATACATGGCACGGAATCCCTCGAGTTTTTTATTGACATATTCCTCAATTTGGTTTTCATACATTTTCAGGGAGTATCCGCGGTCTCCAAGCAGATTCCGCAGGCGCATAATGCCTGTTTCCATGTGTTGTGTCGTGATCATTTTCCCGTCACGGAATAATGTGATCTGCACACTCGCCCCGCCGACATCCACGACTGCTGCACTCGTCTTTATCATCTCCTCAAACACCGGACTGCCAGCCACCGCTTTATAACTGATAAAACGGTGTTCCGAGTTGCTTAACACCTTTACCCGGAATCCGGTTCTAAGATAAATCTGGTCAAGGACAAATATCTCATTTGTGGTATCCCGGAGTGCGGCTGCTGCACAGACTTCATAACTGTCTACCTTGTAGCTTTCCATAATCTCTTTAAACTGCGCCAGTGTTTCACAAAGTTCTTCCACCTGCTCATATCCGATTGTCCCTGTGCCATAAGTGCCTTTTCCCAGTTCCTGCCGGGACCGGATGTGATCCACCTCATGAAACTTTTTTCTGTTTGTAAACTCAAATACCTTCAGGCTCACATCGTATGTGCCAATATAAATTGCTGCAAATGTGTGAATTGCCATACGCCCACCTTCTTTCACCAATTCTGACTAATACGTACCAAGAATCCGGAATGCAATTGTTTCCTCCCGAAGTCCGCGCAGCGCATTCTGCACTGCATGATCCTCAAATCTTCCCTCAAAATCAACAAAGAAACGATATTCCCAGTTTTTATTCTGTAACGGACGTGACTGGATATTTGTCATATTCAGTCCATTATAAATAAAATGCGACAGTGCATGATATAAAGCACCGCTTTCGTGATTGATCTCAAAACAGATGCTGATCCGGTCTGCCTGATCGGTATATACTTTTTCCCTGTCACAACAATAAACCGGTCGAATTATTTTTATTATTCTGAATGGAATTGCGTAATACTTTCAACCCATAAATCTGGGCATTTTTTGCACTGGCAATCGCCGCCTGGGAAATCTCCCCATCCTCTTTGACCTTCTTGGCTGCAACGGCATTATTGCTGACACTGAATTTTTCCCAGTCCGCATGACTGTCCAGAAATTCACTGCACTGCATCAGTGACTGTTTGTGCGAATACACGGTACGGATATCTCTCTCATCTGCATCTTCCAGTCCTAAAAGTGCATGATCAATACGGATGATCTGCTCCCCGACAATATAATTATCATATTCCACCAGAAGATCATAATTTTCCGAGACAATTCCTGCCGAAGAATTCTCGATCGGGAGTACCGCATAATCCGCTTCCCCGTTCTTAATGGCCTCCATGGCATCTTTCCAGCTCTCCACATGGAAATTATTGCAGTTTTCTCCAAAAAACTGTTCCATGGCAAGCTGGCTGTAGGCACCTTCGAGTCCCTGAAAAACAATCCTTGCATTGGAATAATCCAGCGTGTGAATCGGCTCAAACTCCTGCGGAGGCATAATTCCATGCTCCGTCAGCAGTTTATACTGTTTCTTACGGCTCATCGCATGATCTGCTCAAAAAGTTCACGGATTCCGTGTCTGGTAAAATCACTTTCCGCTTTTTCTTGCAGCGTTGCCAGCTTGGATTCCTCCCTCTCTTTGTCAAAAACCTGCTTGCCGGTGTTTATTTTGTATTCAGCCACATCCGAGGTCAGTTTCATCCGTTCCTCATAGAGTTTTACGATCTGTTCGTCAATTTTATCAATATCTTTTCGGATATCTAGTAAATCTTTCATATAGCGCTCCTTCATGATTTATGATAAAATTTATAACACAAAGGTATAAAAGGCAAGATACAACTTACCAAGGAGGACTCGATATTATGAAAAAACGTTTGCCCATAATTATAATTGCTGTTCTGGTCGTAGTATTTGCAGGACTGGGCTTTTACAGCCATCAGAAAAGTAAGATCAAATACAACACAAGCTATGTCAACGGAAATACTGCCGGAAACCTTTACAATGCCGGCTTGTTTTGTGAGAAAAACGGAACCGTTTATTTTGCCAATCCGGATGACGATTACCGGCTGTATTCCATGGATACAAACGGCAATCATCTGAAAAAACTCAGTTATGACCGTGTCATGTATATCAACGCCGATGACCATTATGTATACTATGTACGCAATAATGAAAATAATGGAACCGGATTTGATTTCTTCTCCTACGCAAGAAACAGTCTGTGCAGAATTGACCAGAATGGAGAAAACACTAAAATTTTAGACAAGAATCCCTGCCTGTATGCCTCGCTTGTCGGAAACTACATTTATTATCTGCACTATGATGACAAGGATGCTACAACGCTTTACAAGATCGGAATCGATGGCGAAGGACGCAAAAAAGTATATTCGCCTTACATTTTTACATGCAGCACGCTGGGTCAGTATATTTATACCAGCGGAACGGAAAGTGATGGCGCCATCTATCAGCTGGATACCGCCAGTGACAGCTTAAGCAAAGTCTACGAATGTAATTCTTTTAAACCGATCGTAACCAGTGACGACAATGTTTATTATATGGATGTGGATCAGAACAACGCCCTGGTACATACCAATATGAAATCCGGTCATCCGGTTACACTTACCAAGACAGTCTGGATCTCTACAATGTATACGGAAGCAGTATTTTTTATCAGCGCTATTCCGAAGACCATCCGGCCCTTTGTATGATCAAAAATGACGGCAGTGGATATCAGGAACTGGCACAGGGCAATTACTCCAATATCAACGTCACTTCCAGTTACATCTATTTTACCGATTTAAGACAAAAGAAATGTTCTGTACACCGACCGATCATCGGGAACACTCACCGCTTTCCATCCCGGCGTTATCAAAAAATAAATTTATAAGACTGTAAAAGAGGAGGAACCCAAAAATGCGGTTCCTCCTCTTTTGTTTTTCAAAACTTCCATAACATTACGCGCCAAAATCAAACAGGGAAAGCTGATTGGATTCCGGCATATCGCCAAACAATCCCAGATCACTCATCAGTTCTATTGTTGTCTTTGATACTTTTGTCCGTTCCCTAAAATCATCCTTGGAAAGAAAAATTCCGTCTTTTGCCGCTTCTGCAATCGCAACTGCCGCATTATCGCCAAGTCCGTCAATCGTATTGAGCGCCGGCAGCAGTTTTCCATCCACAATCTGAAAATGATGCGGTTCTGACTTATAGATATCCAGCGGAAGAAATTCAAATCCTCTGGCATACATTTCCTGTACCAGACGCATATCTTTGTAGGTATCCTGCTCTTTTTTGGAGAGCTCGTCCTTGCGCTTTTCGTACTCATGCATATATCCTTCCAGTTTTTCTTTTCCCTGACACATCAGCTCATAACTGAAAGCGGTCGCACGGATAGAAAAATATGCTGCATAGTAAGCCAGCGGATAAAACACTTACAGTAGCAATGCGCCATGCCATCATAACATACGCGGCTGCATGGGCTTTCGGGAACATGTACTTAATCTTCTCACAGGACCAGATATACCAGTCCGGTACATTGTGATCAATCATATCCTGCTTCCATTCCGGCCATTTGTCGCATTTTCCTTTTGCCACAATTCCCTTCCGGACATTCTCCATAATCTTAAACGATTCCTCGGAATCCAGTCCCATGCCAATCAGATAGATCATGATATCATCCCTTGTACAGATGGCGGTAGAAATCGTTGCCTTCTTTTCCTGAATCAGTGTCTGTGCATTGCCAAGCCATACGTCCGTACCATGGGACAGCCCTGCAATACGCACCAGATCCGAAAATTCTTTTGGCTGTGTATCAATTAACATGCCCATGGCAAAGTCTGTACCAAACTCCGGGATACCCAATGCCCCCAGCTGACAGTTCACCAGATCATCCGGCGTGATGCCAAGTGCGGAAGTATCCTGAAACAGCGACATGACAGCCTTATCATCCAGTGGAATCTGCGTCGGATCTACGCCCGTCAGATCCTGCAGCATACGGATCATGGTAGGATCATCGTGCCCGAGAATGTCAAGTTTTAAAAGATTATGGTCAATCGAGTGATAATCAAAATGTGTGGTCGTAATATCGACCGTCATATCATTTGCCGGGTGCTGAACCGGGGGTAAAATGTATAAATCTGTTCCCCCCATCGGAAGAACAACGATACCACCCGGATGCTGTCCCGTAGTACGACGCACCCCGACACATCCAAGTACGATCCGGTCAATTTCACAGTTTCTCTTATGTACGCCGCGCTCTTCATAATAATTCTTGACATAACCGAATGCCGTCTTATCCGCCAGCGTACCGATCGTTCCTGCCTTAAAGGTCTGTCCCTCCCCGAAGATAACTTCGGTGTATTTATGTGCCTTACTCTGGTACTCTCCGGAAAAGTTCAGGTCGATATCCGGCTCTTTATTTCCCTTAAATCCCAGGAACGTCTCAAACGGAATATCAAACCCTTCTTTGGAAAGCGGTTTTCCGCAGCGCGGACAGAGCTTATCCGGCATATCACATCCGCTTCGGCCGGAAAAAGATTTTACCAGATCCGAATCAAAATCGCTGTACTGACAATGTTTGCACAGATAATGCGCATGCAGCGGGTTCACCTCCGTAATACCGGACATTGTCGCAACGAAAGAACTTCCGACCGATCCACGCGATCCGACCAGGTAGCCGTCTTCGTTGGATTTCCAAACCAGCTTCTGCGCAATGATATACATCACAGCATACCCATTGCTGATAATGGAATTTAATTCCCGGTCTAAACGTTCCTGCACAATTTCCGGCAGTGGATCTCCATACATTTTATGTGCTTTGTTGTAACAGATGTCACGCAGCATCTGGTCCGAATTTTCAATGACCGGCGGACACTTATCCGGACGAACGGGAGAAATTTTTTCGCACATATCCGCAATCCGGTTTGTGTTTGTAATAACAACCTCTTCTGCTTTTTCACTTCCAAGATAGGCAAATTCTTTCAGCATCTCTTCCGTCGTCCGCAGAAAAAGGGGAGCCTGCTCATCCGCATCTTTAAATCCCTGCCCTGCCATGATAATTCTCCGGTAAATTTCATCCTCCGGATCTAAAAAATGCACATCACAGGTTGCCACCACCGGCTTATGGAACTGTTCACCGAGCCGGACAATCTTTTTATTGATCTCAATCAGATCATCATTGGACGCAACCGGAGAATCTTCATCTCTTACAAGGAATGCATTGTTTCCGAGCGGCTGGATTTCCAGATAATCATAAAAGTTTACCAGTCTAGAAATTTCTTCCTCCGGACGGCCATTTAAAATTGCCCGGTACAACTCTCCCGCTTCGCAGGCAGACCCGATCAGAAGTCCATCCGGTACCTGATAAATTCACTCTTCGGAATCCTCGGACGCCGGTGATAATATTTGATATGCGCCAGCGAAATCAGCTTATACAGGTTTGTCCGCCCCTGATCGCAGGTGGCAAGAATGATCGCATGATAAGTCGGCATCTTTTGTACATTCTGCACCGATGAGGTTCCCATTGCATTCACTTCGTCCAGGGTAGACATACCGCGCTCCCGGAGCATCTCAATAAACTTCACAAAAATCTCTGCCGTACATCCGGCATCATCCACTGCACGATGGTGATTTTCCAGGGATACGCCCAGCGCTTTTGCAACCGTATCCAGCTTAAAACGGTTCAGATTCGGAAGCAGGACACGCGCCAGGGCAACCGTATCCACAATCGTCGGCTTGCATGGAATATCCAGCCTTTGGCAGTTTTTCTTGATAAAACTCATATCGAAATCGGCATTATGGGCAACCATAACACATCCCTCGCAGAATTTCATAAATTCCGGAAGAATGTCTGCAATGACAGGTGCATCAATCACCATGGAATCATTGATCGACGTCAGCTGCTCAATCCGAAACGGAATCGGCACTTGTGGATTGACAAACGTTGAGAATTTGTCCACGATCTTTCCGTTCTGCACCTTCACCGCCCCGATCTCTATAATGCGGTTGGTCTCCGGACTAAATCCGGTTGTCTCCAAATCGAATACCACATAATCTGCATCCAGATCCTGGTTCTGGCTGTCCGTCACCATCCCCTTTAAATCATCGACCAGATATGCCTCCACGCCGTAAATGACTTAAAATCCGAATCGGACGGTACGGTATGATTGGCATCCGGGAACGCCTGCACATCCCCGTGATCGGTAATGGCAATCGCCTTATGCCCCCATTTCATGGCACGCTTGACAATATCCTTGACATCTGAAACGCCATCCATATCACTCATTTTGGTATGGCAGTGCAGCTCTATGCGTTTTTCTACGCTGGTATCCATACGGACCGTTGTAAAATCGGCGCATTTCTTGATTCCGACGATAGAACCGATGGTAAGTTCACTGTCGAACTTATCAATGGTTGCAACCCCTTTGACACGCACAAACTTTCCCCCGCTGATTTCTTTTAACAGCTCCGGTACATCATCATTTCTCGCAAAAATTTTAAGAACAATCGTATCGGTAAAATCCGTCACGGAAAAAATAATGATGGTCTTTTCATTGCGGATCTCACGGGTATCTACCGACAGAATCTTTCCGCGGATCACAACCTCTCCGATCGGTCCGTCAATCTTCTCAATCTCCATGCTCTCTTCTTCGAAGTCTCTTCCGTATATTACATCCGGATTCATGGATTTTTTGCCGTTATCCGACTCGAATTTCCGGCGGAACTCTCCCCGCTTTTCAAACTTCTGCTTTGGTTTTGCATAATTTGTACCATTTTTTGAAGTGTCTGCACGATTTCCTGCCGTTTTTGCAATTGTCTTTGTTTTTTCTTCTGTTTCGACAGTTTTCTCTTTTTCTTCCGTTTCCTGGGATTTTCCTTCCATAACCAGCTTCGTCCGCGCAACAATTCCTGCCACTTCCTGCCGGATCTGTTCTTCGGAATTTTTCCGGTATTTGCTCTCCTGCGGTTTCCGGTATTGTGGAAATATTTTCAGATCCATTCCACAACGCTCACAGATCACTTTCTCTAAAAATTCGATAATCTCATCCGTACGGGTTTTGGCAATAATAGTCTCATCCATCGTCAGAATCAGACGGTCCTCTTCTGGAAATTCCATGTCCGCCGTCCGCAACAGATTGTATTCGAGCACACTGTAGGCATTCAGTTCATCTAAAATACTGTCCTTATACACTTCTATCAGAGACTTCGGGGTATACTGTTCGGAAAGCTCATAAGACTCTATGATCTTTACCTGTATGGCCCGGTTCTGAAAAATCTGTTCGGTAATCGCTTTTTCAAGTTTCCATATGTTTTTTTTGAAAATAAGTCTTTTTGCACGCAAATAAATGCGAATATGAGTATGTTCATGATTCGCACTTATTTTTGTCACTTCAGTTGTATCTAACAGCCCTTCGAGTTCTTCCTCCAGTTTCAGTGTCGGAAAGGCTTCACGAAATGCTTTTGACATCAGTCTTCACTCCAATGTTCCAATTCATAACGCAGTGCCGGCAGAAGTTCTGCTTCCGGTACTTTTTGTAAATTTCTCCATGTTTGATAATCAGACCTCGCCGACACCTCCGGCAATCCCGATATCGGCTTCCTTTGCCTCTCCCGGTCCGTTTACCACACATCCCATTACCGCCACTTTGATATCAAGCGGAAATTCCGAAACCATCGTTTCTACCTGATTGGCAAGCCCGATCAGATCAATGCGGGTTCTTCCGCAGGTCGGACAGGAAACCACTTCCACGCCCCCTTTGCGAAGTCCGAGGGTACGAAGAATCAGTTTTGCAGATTTAATCTCTTCCAACGGGTCCCCGGTCAGAGAAACACGGATGGTATCCCCGATTCCCTGGTTTAAAATCAGTCCCAGACCGATTGCGGATTTGATATTCCCGCTGATCAGTGTTCCCGCCTCTGTGATTCCCACATGCAGCGGATGATCCGTCTGTTTTGCGATCAGCTCATGTGCTTTGACACACATCATGACATCCGCGCGGAGAAGCCTGCGATCTCTGGAAAGATCAGCGGGCATCGATTCAAAAGGCTGTGCGGAAGTACTCGCTGAGGGTACAGAGGTTGCACTTTGCGATCGGTTCGATGGTGGAAACCGCCTGGCAGGTAAGAAAAACTGGCAGAAAA
>ENA-OQAS01000875-OQAS01000875.1-human-gut-metagenome-genome-assembly--contig:-NODE-875-length-15092-cov-11.859739_pt1 | contig 15092 bp, 15 predicted proteins | sample MGYA00242733_ERZ504523 | MGnify/ENA primary metagenome ERZ504523 (study PRJEB26092, sample SAMD00036239) | human gut metagenome | host: Homo sapiens | study: EMG produced TPA metagenomics assembly of... | reverse complement strand
ATGATTCCGATATTCAGGAGCTTTACAAATCCGGCATCGACAGCCAGTTTGCATTCAAGTTTTCAACCTCAACAGGCACAATTATCAGCAACATCATTTCGCAGGGCGGTATGCTACTGCCAAAAAATTATGAACTACGATAACAAAATGACAGAGTCAAATCCTAATGCTATTAATGCAATGTTCCTTTCAAACCACGATCAGGTTCGTAGCGGAAACGCACTTGAATCTCAGGGACTTTCTTCTCAGAAACTTGCAGCCGCAGTTTATATGCTTGCGCCGGGTAATCCGTTCATCTATTACGGAGAGGAAATCGGCGTCAAGGCTCCGAATACCACAAACGATGCGGCATACAGAACACAGATGGTTTTTGACAGCGAGAACCTTCCTGATATTTATGTAAACGGTATCGGAGATGAGCCAGAGGTGCCTACCGGCGGCGGTGTAAAACAGCAGCTTGCCGACAAGGATTCTCTCCTCAACTACTATCGTAGAATTATCACAATCAAAAATCAGAACCCCGAAATTGCAAGGGGCAGAATTGTAGGCACACAGGCTTTGATGATAAGGCAGTCGGCGCTTACTATGTTGAGTATGAGGATTCAAAGCTCCTCATTATTCACAACTTCAGCAAGAATGATGCCAAGGAGCTTACAATTACAGACGATATGATTAAGAATGCAACTCTCCGTGCAGACCTTATCCCTGAAAGCAGCTCAAAGCATACCGAGCTTAAAGACGGTAAAATCTCTGTACCGCCACAGTCAACGGTAATCATTAAGTCGGCTGAATGATTTTTTGTTCGTGCAGATATTTGCTTTATATTAACAACTATATCACCCGAGCGTAGTATAGCTGCTGTTTGCACAATCCCGTAGGGGCGTTCATTGGACGCCCGCAAGTAAAGACACAAACATTGTGATAGAAATAAACTATATAAATATCGCAAAGTTACTGCTATTTTGTAGGGGAGAACCGCGTTCACCCGTTCGTGTGCAATGCACACGATTGCACGCATTGCGTGCAAAATTGAATACATAATTTTCATCACATCAAAAGTTATGTGAATAAGCAAACAGTATCATCAAGGCGGGCGTCCAATGAACGTCCCTACAGATTTGTGACATTTACTAAATTTTCAAATACATTGTTTCTTACTACAAATGATAAAAATTGAAAATTCCGAAAACATTCTTGTTTTCGTCACACAGTTGTCAATATTGGTGTGGTATAATGAAGTCACAACATAAGGGAACGGCGAACATCGTCCCGATTAAACAGTGTATAAGTTTTTATTTGATATATTTTCCTCTCTCCTAAATAAAAATGAAAACGGAGGCTGTGAAGAACGAAGTGTTAAACTTCATTTCTTTACAGCCTCTTTTTCATTACTGTGTGGCGCCGTTGTCAATTCGTGCAGACAATTTTTTGCTAGTCGCTGTGATTAATATACAGCTTTCATAATATCAAAACACATTCGTGGGAATGTATAATATTTATCAAGCATAAGCCCGCTTAAATTTTACAAAAAAATGCTTGACAAAAAGTGAGCGGATAGTTTATAATGTTTAATCGTGGGACATTCTGTAATTGCGCCCGTTTTTGGGGATATTATTGATGTTTCACAAGGCTTTGCAAAAGCAAAGCAGTTTTATCAATTCTTATATTTTTTGAAAGGAGGACAAATAATGCCTACATTTAACCAGTTGGTACGCAAGGGCAGACAGGTTTCCGAGAAGAAGGCAAAGGCACCTGCTCTCTTAAAGGGTTGGAACTCAAAAAAGCGTGTTGCTATTGACCAGAGCTCCCCACAGAAGAGAGGTGTTTGTACTGCAGTAAAGACCGCTACACCTAAAAAGCCTAACTCAGCGCTCAGAAAGATTGCCAGAGTAAGACTTTCTAACGGTATTGAAGTCAGTTCCTATATTCCCGGCGTAGGTCACAACCTTCAGGAACACAGCGTTGTTCTTATTCGTGGTGGCCGTGTTAAGGACTTGCCTGGTGTTCGTTACCACATCGTTCGTGGTACACTCGATGCTCAGGGTGTTTCGGGCCGTATGCAGAGCCGTTCAAAGTACGGTGCTAAGCGTCCGAAGAAGGGTAAATAAGGAATTGACAAAACTCTCTTGACTTAAATTATTTAAGTTCTGCTATGCGGCAGGAATTTTACTATATATATGTTATGGTAGAATGTCTTGTTGGCATACGGGAGTTTGTCGCTTTCGAGTACCTATGATATCTCAATTATTGTGAAGGAGGGAAGCAAAGTGCCAAGAAGAGGTTCTATTGCGAAGCGTGACGTATTACCGGATCCGCTTTATAATTCAAAACTCGTAACTCGTCTTATCAACAACATTATGTACGACGGTAAAAAGGGCGTTGCTCAGAAAATTGTTTACGGTGCATTCGATATTATTGCTGAAAAGACAGGTAACAACCCGCTTGAGGTTTTTGAACAGGCTATGGAAAATGTAATGCCCGTTCTCGAAGTAAAGGCTCGTCGTGTCGGCGGTGCTACTTATCAGGTACCTATGGAGGTTCGTCCTGAAAGACGCCAGACACTCGGTCTCCGCTGGATTTCTACTTATTCAAGAGCTCGCAGCGAAAAGACAATGAAGGAAAGACTTGCAGGAGAAATCCTTGATGCCACAAACAGTGCCGGCGGTGCTTTCAAGAAGCGTGAAGACACTCATAAGATGGCTGAAGCTAACAAGGCTTTCGCTCATTACAGATGGTAATTTTATCATCAGCGTTTATTAGGAGGATTTTATGCCAAGACAGGTTTCACTTGAAAAAACAAGAAACATCGGTATCATGGCTCACATTGATGCCGGTAAAACCACAACAACTGAGCGTATCCTGTATTATACCGGCGTAAACCATAAAATCGGTGAGACACACGACGGTGCTTCCACAATGGACTGGATGGTTCAGGAAAAAGAGCGTGGTATCACAATCACCTCTGCTGCTACAACTGCATTCTGGTTCGGCAGCAAGCATCAGTATGACAAGCACAGAATCAACATCATCGACACCCCCGGTCACGTTGACTTCACTGTTGAAGTTGAGCGTTCACTTCGTGTTCTTGACGGTTCTGTAACAGTCCTCTGCGCAAAAGGCGGCGTTGAGCTCAGTCTGAAACAGTATGGCGTCAGGCTGATAACTACGGCGTTCCGAGAATGGTTTATGTAAACAAGATGGACATCATGGGCGCTAACTTCTACCATGTTGTTCAGATGATGAAGGACAGACTTAAATGTAATGCTGTTCCGATTCAGCTTCCGATCGGTGCTGAGAGCGATTTCAGAGGCATCGTTGACCTCGTTACTATGAAGGCCGAGATCTATCACAACGAAGACGGCACAGACTACAGTGAAGAGGAAATTCCGGAAGAGATGCAGGATCTCGCTAACGAGTATCATGAGAAACTTATCGAATCAGTTGCTGAACTCGATGAGGATCTTATGGAGAAATACTTCGGCGGCGAAGAGCTTACAATCGACGAAATCAAGAGCACAATCAGAAAGGCTACTATTGACAACACAATGGTACCTGTAACCTGCGGTTCTTCTTACCGTAACAAGGGTGTTCAGATGCTCCTTGATGCTATCGTTGATTATATGCCTGCTCCGACAGATGTACCTGCTATCAAGGGTGTTGACCCTGAAACAGGCGATGAGGTTGAAAGACCGTCATCAGATAAAGAGCCATTCGCAGCTCTCGCATTCAAGATCGCTACTGACCCGTTTGTCGGTAAGCTCTGCTTCTTCAGAGTTTACTCCGGTACAGTTTCTGCCGGCACAACTGTTTACAACTCAGTTAAGGACACCAACGAGCGTCTCGGTCGTATCTTGCAGATGCACGCTAACGACAGAAAAGATATCGACTGCGTATATGCAGGTGACATCGCTGCTGCCGTTGGTCTTAAAAATACAACAACAGGTGATACTCTCTGTGATGAGAAGGCTCCTGTTATCCTTGAGTCTATGGAATTCCCTGATCCTGTAATTCGTGTTGCTATTGAGCCGAAGACAAAAGCAGGTCAGGAAAAGATGGGTATCGCTCTTGCAAAGCTTGCAGAAGAAGATCCTACTTCAAGGCTTATACAGACGAAGAAACAGGCCAGACAATCATCGCAGGTATGGGTGAACTCCACCTCGAAATCATTGTTGACCGTCTTCTCCGTGAATTTAAGGTAGAAGCAAACATCGGTGCTCCACAGGTTGCATACAAGGAAACTATCCGCAAGGAAGCTTCTGTTGACGAAAAGTATGCTCGTCAGTCAGGTGGTAAGGGTCAGTACGGTCACGTTAAGATCAATATCTATCCTAACAAGGACAAGGGCTATGAGTTCGTTAACAACATTGTCGGCGGTGCTATTCCTAAGGAATACATTCCGGCTGTTGACCAGGGTATTCAGGGCGCAATGCTCAGCGGTGTTGTTGCAGGCTACAATGTAGTTGATGTTAAGGTTGAGCTTTATGATGGTTCTTATCATGAAGTCGACTCATCAGAAATGGCATTTAAGATTGCCGGTTCAATGGCATTCAAGAACGCTATGAAGAAGGCAGATCCTGTACTTCTCGAACCGATCATGAAGGTTACTGTTATCACTCCTGAGGAATACCTCGGCGATGTAATCGGCGACCTTAACTCTCGTCGTGGTATGATCCAGAGCATGGAAGCTGACAACGGCGTTCAGAGAGTTATCGCTCATGTTCCGCTTTCAGAGATGTTTGGTTACGCAACAGACATGCGTTCCAAGACTCAGGGTCGTGGTCAGTATGTTATGGAGCCTGACACATATGCAGAGGTTCCGAAGAACATTGCTGAAAAGATTATGAGTGAAAGAGCTAAAAAGGACTAATCATACCTTTTAAAGCACTTTTTTTTCAAAAATGTATTGATTTTTTTAGAAAAAATTGATACAATATGATTAAATCTATTGTAAATTCTTTTTACAACAATAAGGAGAATTTCCAATGGCAAGAGAAAAATTTGAAAGAAATAAGCCCCATGTTAACATTGGTACAATCGGCCACGTTGACCATGGTAAAACAACACTTACTGCTGCTATCACAAAGGTTCTCAACCTCGAAGGCGATGCTGATTTCGTTGATTACGCTAACATCGATAAGGCTCCTGAAGAGAGAGAGCGTGGTATCACAATTAACACAGCTCACGTTGAGTATGAAACAGACAAGCGTCACTATGCACACGTTGACTGCCCAGGCCATGCTGACTATGTAAAGAACATGATCACAGGTGCTGCTCAGATGGATGGCGCTATCCTCGTTGTATCAGCTGCTGACGGTCCTATGCCACAGACAAGAGAGCACATCCTTCTTTCTCGTCAGGTAGGTGTACCTTACATCGTAGTATTCATGAACAAGACTGACCAGGTTGACGATCCTGAGCTTCTCGAGCTCGTAGAGATGGAGATCCGTGACCTCCTCAACGAGTATGAGTTCCCGGGCGATGATACACCAATCATCAAGTTCAGCTTACCTTGCTCTTACAAGCACATCTAAGGATCCTAACGCTCCTGAGTACAAGTGCATCCACGAGCTTATGGACGCTGTTGACGAGTATATTCCAACTCCTGACCGTAAGGCTGACCAGCCATTCCTTATGCCTGTTGAGGACGTATTCACAATCACAGGTCGTGGTACTGTTGCAACTGGTAGAGTTGAAAGAGGTCAGATTAAGACTGGTGAAGAAGTTGAAATCGTTGGTCTTACAGACGAAAAGAGAAAAGTTGTTGTTACAGGTCTTGAAATGTTCAGAAAGACTCTTGACTTCGCTGAAGCAGGCGACAACGTAGGTGTTCTTCTCCGTGGTGTTCAGAGAACTGAAATCCAGAGAGGTCAGGTACTTGCTAAGCCAGGTACAATTCACCCACACACAAAGTTCCGTGGCCAGGTTTACGTTCTTACTAAGGACGAAGGTGGCCGTCATACTCCATTCTTCAACAACTATCGTCCACAGTTCTATTTCAGAACAACTGACGTAACAGGTACAATCTCACTCCCAGAGGGCGTAGAGATGTGCATGCCTGGTGATAACGTTGAAATGGATGTTGAACTTATCACTCCTATCGCTATCGAAGTTGGTCTTCGTTTCGCTATTCGTGAAGGCGGCAGAACAGTAGGTTCAGGCGCAGTTATCGCTATTAACGAATAATTTTAACCGATTATCGTTTATTTTCTAACATTCAGAGCCGATACATTTGTATCGGCTCTTTTTGTGTTTTTGTAGATATGGATATAATCCTCACGCAGGTAATATCACAAATTATATGTTAAAACAAATTCTATAAATGGCACAATCTCGTAGGGGCGTTCATCGGACGCCCGCACGGCGAGCCGCCGTCCACAATTCGAGTAGTTAGTTTGATAAAGTAACAATTCCAATGCCCGAATTAGGTAAAATGTAAGTTGTTGCTATTTTGTAAGGAAGAACCGTGTTCTCCCGCAGGTAATAGTACATACATTATGATGAATGTAAAACATATAAATGTCACAAAGTCATTGTTCACCTGTAGTGGCGATCAGCGATCGCCAATCGAACCGATTGCAAAATCGGTTCGACTTAATACAAATCATTTGTTATATGAAATTTATGTTTGTAAATATTTCCAAATTGGTTTGCTTGTTTTGGTTGTACAACCAACAAATGGCGAACACGGTTCGCCGCTACAGTTTACACATAACATCCATCACATCAAAATATTTTTATAAAACAAACCAATTTATCAAGGCGGGCGTCCAATGAACGCCCCTACTTCACGAACGGGGAACGGCGACTCGCCGTGCAACAGCAAGTTGCTTGTGAAAAATCACGCTCTGCATTATAATATACGCAAGAGGTGACGGCTATGGATACAAAAGAAATTTTACTGAAATTAAGAACAAAATCGGGCTTTTCTCAGGATGAGCTGGCTGAAAAACTGTTTGTAACAAGACAGGCTGTTTCTCGTTGGGAAAACGGCGACACAGTTCCGAATACGGAAACATTAAAACTTCTCTCAAAGCTTTATAATGTGTCAATTAATACCTTGCTCGGTTCTCCGAGAGAACTCATTTGTCAATGTTGCGGTATGCCGTTGGAAGATGAGATTATCAGCAGAGAGAAAGACGGCTTTATGAATGAAGATTATTGTAAGTGGTGCTATGCCGACGGAAATTATATGTACAGCGATATGGATGATTTGATTGATGTCTGCGTCAAAAATATGGCAAACGAGGAACATCCCGAAAAAGAGGTGCGTGAGTATCTGTTGAGAACACTCCCGAAGCTCGACTATTGGAAAAAATATAAGGAACTCGGCGGAAACAAAGCCTTTGAGGAATTTAAAAATATTCTGATTGATGAGATAAATGCCTTAAATGTTGACGGTATGCCAAAGCTTACAAAGCTGAATGCACTTGTCGGAAAATATGTCAACTTGGAGTACAGACTTCCGAACGGCAACACGGTTAAGTTTTTGGATGACAACGCAACATATCTCGGCAATCAGCTTGAATGTGAGTTCGACGGCGACAGATGTTTCGGCATTGCCGCAAATATGGATTTTATTCTGATTTCAACTTACGAGGAAAACGGCAAAAATCCCGAACTGGTGTTGTATAAGAAAAGATAAACACAAAAGAGGTGTCAGCGTTTGCGACACCTCTTTTTTTGCAGTCTAAATTATTGAAAAGTCAGAATAAGGTAATCCCGAACATATGCAGTATCCATAAAACAGCACCGAAAACAACAGATGCGGTAACACCGTAAACTATGACAGGTCCTGCAATTATGAACAGCTTTGCGCCGAGTCCTGCAACATATCCCTCTGATTTGAATTCAATTGCAGGCGATGAAACAGCATTTGCAAAACCTGTAATCGGCACAAGCGTACCTGCACCGCCATGCTTGGCGATTTTATCGTAAACACCGATTGCTGTCAGCAAAATTCCTATGAAAATCAGCGTTACCGATGTCAGCGTTTTTGCATCGTCCTTGCTGAGATCAAGCATTGAATAACAGTCCGTCAGAACCTGACCGATAAGGCAGATGAAACCGCCGATGAAAAATGCCTTAGTTCCGTTCACAAAACATTTACTTTTCGGTGAATTATTTTTCACAATCGTGCTATATTCTTTTTTTGAAATCATAAAATGCCACCTTTGCACCGTTAATTAATTTACATATATTTTTGCCGTATAAATTTCAATTATGTTTGAATTATCACTTTATTTTTTTTGACTGTTGTAGTATACTTATTAATATGTACAGCTATGTAAAACGAAATGAGGGTAAAGTAATGGAGCATTATCTCGATAACAGCGCAACTACGAAGGTGTCGCAAAAGGCGGCAGAAAAAGCGTTTGAGATAATGACCGAAAATTACGGCAATCCTTCGTCACTCCATTTGCGTGGAATGTATGCAGAGCAGGAGCTTGTAAAGGCTCGAAAAGAGGTTGCAAGAAAGCTTGGTGCAACTGCCGATGAAATCTATTTTACAAGCGGCGGTACAGAGGCGAATAACCTTGCAATTTTCGGTGTTGCCGAGGCTAAAAAACGCAGAGGAAAGCGGGTTGTTGTGTCTGCCGTTGAACACAGCAGTATTATGGAATCCGCAAAAAAACTTGAGGATAACGGCTTTGATGTTGTCTACATTATGCCCCGTGAGGACGGCACAATTCACAAGGAAGATGTGCTTGAAAATGTTGACGGAAACACAATTCTTGTGTCTGTAATGTGCGTCAATAATGAAACGGGCGCAATTATGAATGTTACGGATATTTTTTCTGCCGTAAAGGCGAAGAACAGCGATGTAATCTGCCACACGGATGCCGTTCAGGCGTTCGGCAAAATCTCGCTTTCTGCGTCAAGGCTTCATGCGGATTTAATCAGCGTGAGCGGTCATAAAATTCATGCCCCGAAGGGTGTGGGCGCAATCTTTGTGAAAAAGGGTGTCCGGCTTGTTCCGCTTCACTACGGCGGTGAACAGGAGAAAAAACTCCGCCCCGGCACAGAGGCGATTCCGCTGATTGCCGCAATGGGTGTTGCCTGCGGTGAATTTAACATAGATAAAAATTACGATTATGTTTCAAAGCTTAACAGTTACGCAAAGGATAAGCTATTAAAAATTGACGGTGTGAGCCTCAACTCCCCCGAAAACGCACTTCCGTATGTATTGAATATTTCGACAGGAAAGGTCAGGAGCGAAACCATGCTCCATTTTCTTGAAAATCTTGAGGTCTATGTGTCCTCGGGAAGTGCCTGTGCAAAGGGCAAACCGAGTTATGTGCTTGAGTCAATGAATATCGGTCGTGACAGAGCCGACAGTGCACTGAGAATCAGCTTTTCAAAATTTAACACAGAGGCAGATATCGATGCACTTTGTTACGGTATTGAAAAGGGACTGAAAACTCTTGCTCACAAATAAAATCGTATGAATACATATTAAAACAAAGGAATACATTTTATGAAGGAAATTTTACTTTTGAAAGACGGCGAAATTGTTCTCAAGGGACTTAACCGCCGTTCATTTGAAGATGTCCTCAAAAAGAACCTCAAACACGCATTAAAGAGTGCAGGCCATTTTGAGATTACATCCGCACAGTCCACAATTTATGTAAAACCGTTTGATGATGACGCAGATCTTGAAAAGGCTTGCGAAATCGTTTCAAGGGTGTTCGGAATTATCGCTTTTTCAAGAGCCGCCGTTTGTGAAAAAACAATCGAATCCGTTCTTGAAACAGCTCCGAAATATCTTGAAAATCAGCTTAAAAATATAAAAACCTTCAAGGTTGAGGCGAAGAGAAGCGACAAGAAGTTTCCGCTTAAATCTCCCGAAATTTGCAGAGAGGTCGGCGGTGAAATCCTTTCAAAGTTTCCGCACCTCAAAGTTGATGTTCACAACCCCGACCTTGTTGTAAATGTTGAAATCCGTGACTTCGGCGCTTATGTTCACGGTGAGCCGGTAAGAGGAGCAGGCGGTATTCCGGTCGGCACAGGCGGAAGAGCCGCAATTCTCATCAGCGGAGGTCTTGACTCTCCCGTTGCCGCTTATATGATGGCCAAAAGAGGTATCAGACTTACTGCAATTCATTTTGCAAGTCCGCCCTACACAAGCCTCAGAGCCGAAGACAAGGTTGTCAGACTTCTCCGCAGAGTCAGCAGATATGCAGGCGATATGGTTATGTACACCGTGCCGTTCACAAAGTTGCAGGAGAAAATCAAGGACGAATGTCCCGAAGAACTTTTCACAATCATTATGCGCCGCCTGATGATGCAGATTTCAGAAAAGATTGCCGAAAAGTACGAATGTCAGGCACTCATCACAGGCGAAAGCCTCGGTCAGGTTGCAAGCCAAACAATCGGTGCGCTTTCGTGCACAGATGAGGCGACCGATATGCTCGTGTTCAGACCGCTCATAGGTATGGATAAGCAGGAGATTATCGACATTGCCTACAAGATTGATACCTACGATATATCAATTGAGCCGTATGAGGACTGCTGTACCGTGTTCACACCAAAGCATCCCCGTACAAGACCTGTTCTCAAATATGTAAAAGAGGCTCAGGAAAAGCCGAATTTTGAACCTCTTGTTGAGGAGGCTCTTCAGAACCTAAAAGTTACAAGAATTTCGGCTGATGATGAATAATCAAACGATTGAAAGGGGAATTGATATGGATGTTGAGATTTTTTCCTTAACGGGCAAAAATTCCGCTGACCTTTCTCAAACAAGCGGTGAAATTGCAAAAAAGCTTGAACAAAACGGCTTTTCCGTAACCAAAGTAAAAAGCGTTTCACCTTCATATTCTAAAATTATTTCAGCACTTAACGAGCTTGCGAAAAGCGAAAAAGCGCCTGATCAGGTTGTGATTGCAGAGGCTCTTACAACAAAGGACAGCACATCGTTTCGCAAAAAGTTTGCCGAGGTTGTTGCGGCATCCGAGAAGAATGAGAATACTCCCGTGCCGAAGGACTATTGGCGAAAGAGAAATCTTGATTTTCTCAATGCCAAAAAGCGTAAGGCAGACAAGGAAGAGATGGAACAGCTCGAGGACAAGTACAGAATGTTCCGTAAAAAGTCAAGAATTTTCAGTCTTAAAGATATGGGCAACGGCTATCGTGGCTACTGCTTTATGTACCGTGGTATTCAGGTTGCCGTTCTTCCAAAGTCGGCTCTTGCAGGTGAAAATCCCGAAGATATGGTTTGTCTTGCCTGCATAAGAGCAAAGTCAAACTTTGAAAATTCTGCAATTGACTATCCTAACGGTTTCAGCGACAGGGAATTTGTACCGGCAAAGACAGGCTTTGTCAACAACTTTATTCCTATGCGTGGTGACGGTTCAAAGGAAGTTACAAGAAAATGCGTTGTAATTGTTTCGTTTCTCGTGTTTCTTACGGCGCTTTCGCTGTTGTTCTACAATATGATTTACCTCAGCCTGAGAAATGCCGAGCTTAACGGAGAAATTCAGCGAATTGCTCACAGCGTTGATGACGGTGAAACAACACCCGAAAAGAAAAAGGATGACACAATCAATTGGGATAAACTTCTGAAAATCAACGATGAAATTGTCGGCTGGATTCAGATGAAGGATACCCACATTGACTACCCCGTTCTTTGGCATAAGGCAGACAGCACACCGCAACAGTATTACCTTAACCACAACTACAAGAATGAGTGGGACGGCTTCGGCAGCGTATTTGTTGACTACCGTTCAACAAAGGGTACAGACGGCAAGAACCTTGTTCTTCACTCTCACCACATTCAGGACGGTTCAATGTTCGGTGATCTTATGAAGTTCGGCGGAACAACGGGGGATCTCGATTTCTACAAAGAAGTTCCGACCTTCCGTTTTGACACTCCAAAGGGCAAAGGTACTTATAAGATTATCTCCGTGTTCAAGACAAACACTCTTACCGCACACGGCGATTTCTTCAACTACATGATAAGCGACTTTGAAAATGACAAGGATTTTATGAACTATGTTTACAATGTCCGTGTTCGTTCACTCTTTAATTGTCCTGTTGATGTAAACGAGGACGATGAGCTTGTAACACTTTCAACCTGTTCGTATGAGTTCACAAACTTCAGAACGGTTGTTGTTGCAAGAAAGGTAAGAGCGGGCGAGTCAACAAAGGTTGATGTTTCAAAGGCATCGCTTAATAAGAATGCAGTATGGCCGCAGGTTTATTACTCATCCTACGGCGGTACAAGACCTACCGTCACAGACTTTGACACAGCATACAAGAAAGGTCAGATTACCTGGTATGACGGCGATTACAGCTTTAAGAACCAAAAGGTAACCAAGAAAACCGAGGCTACAACCGCAACAGATACAAAAGGTCAGGTTGTAACACAAAAGCCACAGCCTACAACAGAGGCAAAGGTTTATTGCAATGTAACCTTCCTTAACTACGACGGTTCAGCTTTGTCAACGCAAAAGGTTGAGTACGGCAAGTCGGCGGTTGTGCCTAAGACCGTACCGAAAAAACCGAGTGATGAGTATTATACCTACACCTTTGAGGGTTGGGACACCACCTATGACTATACAAAGGTAACGGCTAATTTGAGCATTGCACCAAAATTCAAGGCAACGCTGAAACCCGAATATGCAAACGCACAGTAGGAGGACGGAAAATGAATTGCAGGCTTGTATTTTTCGCTGCTCGCAAAACCTCGTTTTGCGAAAGAGCTTTGCAAAAATCCTTTTCCGAGCTTGACCTTGAACTCGTCAAAACCTGCTTTGCAACCGATTCCGAACAACTCGGAAATGAACTTACAGACGCTTTCAAAAAACTGAATGCGGTTTTCGTTGTCGGCGGACTCGGATTTGACGATGAAAAGGGAATAAAAAGCATAATTTCCCGTGCTTTGTGTGAAACCCCTGTTAATGACTGCAAAAAGCTGAAAAATGAAAACGGCGATGACGGATATGTTGTCAGAGCCGCAAATCAGATTCTTATTCTTCTGCCCGATGAACCCGAGCAGATTGAATCCATTATGCAGGGACCGCTCAGAAAATATATTATGGCAAACTCGGTAATGCAATGAGCATTGCGAATTGAAAGTTGAAAATTGAAAATGTAAAATTACAGTCGGCGGTGTGCCACCGCTGTCAATTCGAGAAGATAGTTAGATAAAAAGATTGCATCAGATGCCCGAATAAGGTTCTGATGCAATTTTTGTTTTATATGGAATCAGTAGGGGTAGCCTTGCGACTATATTTCAGACAGCGCTATGCTCCCTTTATCCGCCACAGGCGGCGGTCGCAAACCGTGTTCGCCATTTATAAAATTAATCTTGACAATGCAAAAAATGGTGCTATAATTAAAACATACTAATACATAGGAATAGTAGAAATAAAACGCATACATAATCAAGCACATAAAAACCATGCTAAGAAAGGAAGTACAGTTATGGCAAAAAGAAATTTTGGTGATGAATTCGGATTTCAGACAAGGGCTGTTCACACGGGCAATGATGTTGACAGCGAAACAGGAGCAATCAAAAGACCTATCACAATGGCAAACAGCTATGAACTCCCATATGATCCGAGCGACCTCAACTGGAGCAGTGCAGGCAAAAACCTCTACACACGCAACGGCGGTTCAAATCAGCAGTATCTTCAGGAAAAGCTTGCGTCCCTTGAGGGCGGAGAGGATTGCGTTGTTCTTGCAAGCGGTGTTGCGGCTCTGTCGGGACTTTTCTTTGCATTGCTCAAAAGCGGTGACCATGTTGTATTTTCAAGTGTAACATATATTGCGGTTTACAGACTTCTGAACGAACTTCTCAAAGACAAATTCGGTGTTGAAACAACCATTGTTGACACAACCGACATTGAAAAAGTTAAGGCGGCAATCCGTCCGAACACAAAGCTCATTCACATTGAAACACCGGGCAACCCTACTCTTTCAATTTCCGACATTGAAAAGATTGCAGAGCTTGCCCATGCAAACGGCGCACTTTTGTCGGTTGACAACACATTTGCTTCTCCGTTCAACCAAAGACCGATTGAACTCGGTGCAGACTTTACCGTTGAAAGCCTTACAAAGTACATCAACGGTCACGGTGATGCAATGGGAGGTGCAATCATCGGCAAAAAAGAATACCTCGACATTATCCGTGCGCAGTCGCAGATTAACCTCGGCGCAACAATCAGCCGTTCAATGCATGGCTGATTATGAGAGGTTCGGTAACACTTCCGTTGCGTATGAAACAGCACAACGAAAATGCCCTCAAGGTTGCTCGTTATCTGAAAACGGTCAAAGGTGTAAGCTTTGTTGCATATCCGGGACTTGAGGATCACCCGAATCACGATGTTGCAGTTAAGCAGATGAAAAACGGGTTCGGCGGAGTGCTTTCGTTTGGACTTAAAGCCGACCACGATACCTACAACCGTTTTGTTACACATCTTAAAGTAATCACATCGGCTGTATCACTCGGTCACGATGAAAGCCTTATCGTATTTCTCGGTGAAAACGATGAAAGACAGTATCTTTATCCCGAAGAATTCCACAACGGATTTTTCCGTTTCAGCGTTGGTATTGAGGATGCCGAAGATATCATCGAAGATTTAAGACAGGCTTTTGAAAAAGAAAACCTGATTTAAGGAGCTTATTATGAATTTTTCATATTCACAGGTGCTTGAATTCAAGAGGATTCTTGACGAAAAATTCGGAGTGTATCTACATTTTCACGATGCCTGCGGAGGACAGTATTTTTCGTTTGATGAAGCAGAGAAGGACGAAGTATATCGATTTTTAACCTCTTATTTTGCAAATATCGGCGGTAAAATCAATATTGCCGACAATAAATTGACATTTACAGTAGATAAAGCGTAATCAGAAAATTTTTTTAAAAGATTTTCAAAACATTCTCTTGTTTGTCATTATTCTGTCACGATTGCCGTGATATAATAAGCACGGCAAGTACGATTAGACTTATAATTTTGCAAAGTGCTTATTATGTCAATTTATGTTCCCCTCAAATTTTGCCCTGCATTCGATGGGTGATTCTATCATAACTCATTTCCTGATTTATGATAGAATAAGCACAGCAAGTGTGGTTAGATTTATAATTTTGCAAA
>ENA-OQAS01000874-OQAS01000874.1-human-gut-metagenome-genome-assembly--contig:-NODE-874-length-15093-cov-3.160631_pt1 | contig 15093 bp, 27 predicted proteins | sample MGYA00242733_ERZ504523 | MGnify/ENA primary metagenome ERZ504523 (study PRJEB26092, sample SAMD00036239) | human gut metagenome | host: Homo sapiens | study: EMG produced TPA metagenomics assembly of... | reverse complement strand
TTTCAAAAGAATACCCAAGCGGTAAATCTAAGAAAGAAACTTAAAGTAGAAACTGACCCTTGTGTAAAGGCAGAGCTAACAGAAAAAGCAAAGAAATTACAAATAGAGATGCGTAATATACCATGTATCATGATATGGACGAAAATTACAGAAGAATGAAGTATGTAAGATATGCAGATGACTTCATCATTGGAGTTATTGGTTCTAAAGTAGATTGCGAAAAGATTAAAGCTGACATCACGAAATACATGAGCGATGTTCTTAATCTTGAACTCTCAGCAGAGAAAACGTTGATAACCCATGCACAAGACACTGCAAAATTTCTTGGGTATGAACTCTCTGTGAGGAAATCCTATGCGATGAAACGAAATCGTAAAGGAGTTCTCCAGCGTGATTTTAATGGTAGAGTTGTGCTTACGCTGCCAATAGAGACCGTAAAGAAGAAGCTAAAAGAGTACGATGCCATAAGTTTCGAGCAAGCAAACGGCAAAGAAATCTGGAAGCCAAAATCCCGGTCACATTTAACAGCTATGCAACCACACGATATATTAGCCCAATTCAATTGGGAAATACGTGGGTTCTATAACTATTACAGTATTGCTAATAATGTATCTGCCACATGTTCTAAGTTTGGTTACATCATGGAGTACAGTATGTATCTAACACTTGCTCAAAAGCTAAGAAGTACAATAAGCAAGTTGAAGAAAAAGTACGAGACAAACAAGCAGTTTATAATCCCATACAAGGATGATAAAGGGCGACAACAGTACCGAATACTGTATGATGATGGATTTAAACGCCAAACAACAAACGCAAACACAAATTGCGACACACAACCATTTACCGTAATTGTGCCACCTCCAACATTGGTGGAGAGGCTCAAACTAATCGTTGTGAACTCTGCGGAGTAGAAAGTCCTACTGTTATGCACCACGTCCGTACACTCAAAACTCTATCAAAGGAGTACGAATGGAACAGAATAATGCTAAACAGAAACCGAAAAACTCTCGCTGTATGTCCAAGTTGCAACGCAAAGATACAAGAACATGAAAAATAAAGTGCATTTATCAACGGAGAGCCGTATACATCGAGAGGTGTACGTACGGTTCGGGGGCAGGCTCTCGAAAACCTGTCGTAGCAATACGACAAGGCGTCGAGTGCCGAGCCTACATTACCGGTATGACATCGAGAAGCGGGACAGCATCAAGACGCTGATTCTGACTTTGTGGAAAAGAGAGGACGAACCGCCCCGGCGCTCGGAAGAGGTGGCGCTCTCGAACGCAGTCAGCCTGTATATCGAGAAGATAAAGAAGAACCGGAAGATAAAGCCGAACTTCAACTCGTTCTATGACTTTGTAAGGAAAGACTACCGCAAGGTGCTGGCGGACAAGAACGTGCGCGAGAAGGACTTTGACGTGGACGGTTTTCTGAACGTGCTGGAGCCCTATTACAAGAACGGCGAATACGGGTATCTGCTGAACTCGGACAAGGAACTGGATTTACTGAACAAGCGGTTCATCGTATTCGAACTGGATGTCGTGAAGGATAATCCCATACTTTTTCCGGTGGTGACTATCATTATCATGGAGACTTTCATTAATAAAATGAGACGCTTGCAGGGTATCCGCAAGATGATACTGATTGAGGAAGCATGAAAGGCAATCGCCAAGGAAGGTATGGCAAACTACATCCGTTATCTCTTCAAGACGGTCAGAAAATTTTTCGGCGAAGCCGTTGTGGTGACGCAGGAAGTGGACGATATTATCTCTTCCCCCGTTGTGAAAGAGACGATTATCAACAATTCGGACTGCAAGATACTGCTTGACCAACGAAAATACCAGAACAAGTTCGACCAGATACAGAACCTGCTCGGCCTGACGGACAAGGAACGCTCACAGATATTGTCTATCAATCTTGCCAATGCGGCCAACCGGCTTTATAAAGAAGTCTGGATAGGGCTTGGCGGTACACAAAGTGCGGTATATGCGACAGAAGTTTCGGTTGAAGAGTACCTTTGCTACACCACCGAAGAGACTGAAAAACTGGAGCTTACCCGGCTTACGGAAAAGCTGGATGGAAACATCGAGCTGGCTATCAGACAGCTTGCCGAAAACAAGCGGCAGGAAAACAAACAATCCTTTAATCCATAAAACACAATGAGTAAGAAAGATTTATTAAGCCAATGCAGGGAAGCGCTCGGAGACGCCACCCTGACCAATCTGGACCTGCTGAACCTGATTGGGGAGATAAGAAAGGAACTGGAACATGACCGCATCTGCGGGCACTGAATGAACAGGGAAGGCGGCTCGACGCTGACCATCCGTAAATCCAACCGGCTGACGGACGGCTTCAAGGGATACAAGGCCACGCTGTTCGCCGGAGAAAGGGCCTACGTTGAAATCAATATCCCGCTGCGCGGCGGTGACGACCTTTTCCTGCACGGGAACAGGGATGCCGGATGCATCGGGTATTTTTCAGGCAGCGAGGTGTTGCTGTTCGGCAGTTACGGTCTGTTTGCCCGTGACGACGACAGCCGGTATTTACTGACTAAAGAAAGGAAATAGGGCATGAAGAAGAGAACGATAATTTTGTTTATGGCATTGTCATCCCTTTCAGTGACAAGCAAGGCGCAATGGGCGGTGATAGACCCCACGAACCTCGCACAGAGTATCGTGAACTCGGCCAACGAAATCGTACAGACCTCCTCGACGGCACAGAACATGTGGAGCAACTTTCAGGAGACTGTAAAGATTTACGAGCAAGGGAAGGCCTATTACGATGCCTTGAAGTCGGTGCATGACCTGGTAAAGGGCGCCCGCAAGGTGCAGCAGACCATCCTTCTGGTGGGTGACATCAGCGACATCTACGTGACGAACTTCAACACGATGACGGGCGACCCCAACTTACGGTGGAAGAGCTATCGGCCATCGCTTTCGGGTACAACAGACTGCTCAAGGAAAGCAGCGACCTGCTGCTGGACTTGAAGGAAGTGACCACGGCAACCGGACTCTCGATGACGGACAAGGAACGGCTGGACATCATCAACCGGATATACGGCGAGGTGCTGGAATACAAGAACCTGACATGGTACTATACCCGCAAGAACATCGGTGTGTCGTACCTGCGGAGCAGGAAAAGGGGGATGCCGCACGGGTGCTCTCCCTGTACGGGACACACGACCAGCGTTACTGGTAATCATTCATCCGTTAAATCAAGAAGACTATGTTATTATTATCAATAGACTGGACAAACCTTCACGAGCTTCTGCGCTCGCTGTATGATGAAATGATGCCGCTGTGTGAAGACATGGCTTCGGTAGCGAAGGGAGTGGCGGGCCTCGGCGCCTTGTTCTATGTGGCCTACCGGGTATGGCAGTCCCTTGCCCGGGCCGAGCCGATAGACGTGTTCCCCCTGCTTCGGCCTTCGTGCTGGGCCTTGCATCATGTTTTTCCCACTATGGTACTGGGCACAATCAACGGGATTCTTTCTCCCGTATGCAAAGCGACCTCCTCATTGGTCGAACAGCAGACCTCGACATGAGGAAATACCAGGAAGAGAAAGACAGGCTGAAACGCGAGGCGATGCTGCGTGACCCGGCGAAGGCCTTCCTGGTGAGCGACGAGGCGTATGACAAGAGGCTGGACGAACTGGGCTGGTCGCTGGGGGACATGGACACGATGATAAACATGTACGGACAGAAGAAGATATACGAACTCGGCGAGAAAATCCGGGGATGGTTCCGCGAACTGCTGGAACTCTTCTTCCAGGCGGCCTCGCTGCTGATAGACACGCTGAGGACCTTCTTCCTGATCGTACTGTCCATCCTGGGACCTGTCTCCTTCGCGCTGGCCGTCTATGACGGATTCCAGAGCACGCTGACCACCTGGCTGTCCCGGTATATCTGCATCTATCTGTGGCTGCCGGTGAGTGACCTGTTCGGAGCGGTCCTCTCACGCATACAGATACTGATGTTGCAGCAGGACATAGAGAATATGCAGGACCCGGCATTCATACCGGACTCGTCGGGGAAAGTGTACTGTATTTTCATGATTATAGGTATCATCGGTTACTTCTGTGTCCCCACCGTTTCATCGTGGATTATCCAGGCGGGCGGTGCCGGAGCTTACGGACAGAAGGCAAACGGTGCCGGAAAGATGGCCGGTAACGGTGCCGCGGCGGTAGGCGGTGCAGCAGGCGGAGCGATAGCCGGACGTATCAAGAAAATGTTCTAACCTTACATCCATAATTGTATAACATTAAAAACAGAACAAGAAAATGGAATTCAAATCATTAAAGAACATCGAGACATCGTTCCGGCAGCTACGGCTGTTCGGGATGATATTCCTGGGGGCGTGTACGCTGGTAACGGTATTTTCCGTATGAAAGGCATACGGGTTCGCCGAGGCGCAGCGGCAGAAAATCTATGTGCTGGACAGCGGAAAGTCGCTGATGCTGGCACTCTCGCAGGACGTGCAGCAGAACCGTCCGGTGGAAGCGAGGGAACATATCAGACGTTTCCACGAGCTGTTCTTCTCCTTGTCACCGGACAAGAGCGCCATTGAAAGCAATGTGCAGCGTGCCTTTACCTCTCGGATGAAAGCGCCATCGGCTACTACCGGAACTTGCAGGAAAAAGGCTATTTCAACCGGATGATAGCGGGAAACATCTCGCAGACGCTGACGGTGGACAGCATAAGGGGGAACTTCGACAGTTATCCCTACGAAATGAAGGCCTATTGCCGCAGCACATCATCCGTTCGAGCAGCGTTACCGAAAGGTCTCTTGTCACCACCTGCCGTCTGAGGAATGTAACCCGGAGCGACAACAACCCGCAGGGATTCCTGATAGAGAGCTTTACCATCATCGAAAACAAGGACATCGGACAGTATGAAAGATAAGGGGACAAAAAAGGTCTTCCACCCGTTCAGAACGGGGATAGACCGCCATGTGGACGGACTCCGCAGACGCTGGATGCGGCTGAGCTGCCGGCAGCAAAGGGTTGTCATCCTTTACCTGCTCGGACTCTTCGCCGCCATCGACCTTGCCTGCATCGTGGGCGGTTTCTGCGGAACAGACAAATTTCCGATTGAGGTACGGCATCTCCAAAGGATTGCGCTTCCCCAGACGGACAGTATCCAACCATTAAAAAACAATATATCCAATGACACAATCCGATAAGAAAGAAAAGGACAAGGAAATGCGGAAAGCGGAGTCCGTAGAAAGGGAAAAGGATAAGACCGCAAGGCTGCCGACAAGCTGAAATTCTATGGCGTGGCGGCTGTTCTGTCCCTGCTTTGCGCCGGGTTCATCTGGTTCATCTTCAAGCCGGACACAACGGAAACGGTGGAAGGGACGGCAGGCATCAATACAACGATACCCGACGCTATCGCACCGGAGACGATGGCCGACAAACAGAAGGCTTACGAACTGGAGCGGATGAAGAAGCGCAGGCAGGAAAAGGTAAGAACCTTGCAGGACATGGCGGGCGATTACCTGATACCGGACACGTCGGACGGGCTGAAGCCGGAAAAGGCGGCACCGGAACAGGACGCTATCCGGGAGTCACGGCAACAGCAACAACAAATATCAAGACAGATAGCCTCGTTCTATCAGGAACCGAAAGACAATCCCAGGGTAAGCGATCTGGAACGGCAGGTGAAGGAGCTTAATGAAAAGCTGGAACGTGAACGGAATGGGCAGGACCCGCTGGAACTGATGGAGAAGTCGTATGAGATGGCGGCACGCTATTTCCCCGGACAGACGGGCGGGCAGGTGAAAAGCATACAGTCGGGCGGTCCGTCCGGTAACCCTGCCGCCATAGCCGCCGGACGTGCCACGGAAAACGTGGTCTCGTCGCTGGCTGCGCCACCGGCTCCCGACACGATACCCCGCAATTACGGTTTTGCCACGGCGGTAGGTGCCGGACAGCCTGCCGGAACCAATACGATACGTGCCTGCGTGGCTGAAGACCAGACGGTGACCACCGGGGCATGACTGAAGTTCCGGCTGCTGGAACCGCTGCAAGTGGGCGGCGTGCCTGTGCCTGCCAATACTCCGCTATATGGCACGGTGCGTATCGAGGGGCAACGGATGGCGGTCACGGTAAACTCCATAGAGAGCGGCGGCAATATCCTGCCGGTGGAACTGGTGGCTTACGATATGGACGGGCAGGAAGGACTTTTCGTCCCGAACACGGCGGAACGTACCGCCATGAAGGAAGCCGCCGCCAATATCGGGGGCAGTTTCGGGACAAGCATCTCATTCGCACGCAGTGCCTCGCAGCAACTGGTCATGGACGTGACAAGGGGCGTGCTTGGCGGCGGGTCGCAATACCTGGCCACAAAGATGCGTGAGGTGAAGGTGGCCGTGAAAGCAAATTATCAACTTCTATTAATCTCAAAAAAACAGTAATCAGATGAAGACAAGAATTATTTTATCATTAGTAATGCTTTTGACCGTATTGTCGGTAAAGGCGCAGGAATCCGTGGAAACAAGGATTTTCCCCACCAATCAGATTATCGCACCGCACCTCATCGAGGTGACTTTCTCGAAGACCGTACATATCCTGTTCCCTTCGGAAGTGAAATATGTGGATTTGGCTCCTACGACATCATTGCCGACAAAGCTACGGGGGTGGAGAATGTGGTACGTATCAAGTCTGCCGTAAAGGGCTTTGAGGGCGAGACGAACTTCTCGGTCATTACGGCTGACGGCTGCTTCTATTCCTTTAATGTGGTATATAAGAATGAACCGGCACAACTTTCCATTGAGATGGAAGACTGGCTGCGGAAGAACCCGATGGGCGGGGCGGCTGACGACCGCATGTTCGTGAAACTGAAGGAACTCGGCGGGGAGACACCGCTGGTGGTGAACCGCATCATGTACACGCTGTATAAGAAGAACAAAAGGGACATCAGGCATATCGGCTGCAAGAAGTACGGCATACAGACCCTGCTCAAAGGAATCTATATCAACAATGACCTGCTGTACCTGCATACTTCCCTGCGCAACACCTCGGACATATCGTTCGACATTGACCATATCCGTTTCAAGGTGGTCGACAAGAAGGTGGCCAGGCGCACGGCCATGCAGGAGAATATTATAGAGCCGGTAAGGACTTACAACCGTCTGACAACGGTGGACGGCAAGGCCACGGTACGCAATATCTTCGTGTTGCCCAAGCTGACACTGCCGGATGACAAGCTGCTGGTAGTGGAGATTTACGAAAAGGGTGGTGCCCGTCACCAGTCGTTCCGCATAGAGAATACAGACCTTGTGGCGGCAAAACCAATCAGTGAGCTGCACCTGAATAATAACCTATATATAATATAATGTATATGCAAAGAATATTATTCATATTGACAGCTGCTGTACTGTCGCTCCTTGCGGGCGAAGCATACGCGCAGCGTGACTTGCCGGGGCAGACGGGCATACAGTTTACGACGGGCGGGGTGAATCATTTCCTTTCATGGAAGAGTGGCGGTGAACGCCACTACTTCACCTCGCTGGCCTTTACACATACCAACCGTAACCGTACCTATTGGCTGTATGGCTGGATTATCAGATAAAGGAGTACACCTATGAAAATAAGGCGATACCCAAAGCGCAGTTCACAGGGGAACTCGGTTACTTCATTCCCGTATTGTGGGACAAGGGCCGGAATGTATGTCTACGTATCGGACTCTCGGCATTGGGCGGTTTCGAGACGGTCAACCGGGGAACCTCCCTGCTTCCTGACGGGGCGACGGTGACAAACGGTGACTGCTTTATCTATGGCGGTGGGCTGACTGCGGCCTTTGAGACTTATCTGACCGACCGGATGATGCTCCTGCTGCAAGTCAAGGAAAGGGCCCTGTTCGGAACGGATGCGGGTAATTTCCATACGCAGGTAGGACTGGGAGTCCGCCTTATCATTAACTAATGAAAAGAGAAAGGAGAAACTTAAAAATGAAAAATGTACTATATATATGTATAGGCGCACTCTTTGCGGTGCTGGCCTTCGGTTCCTGCAACGATGATATAGACATCCGGCAGGATTATGATTTCAGCCTCTCGTCATGGTATCTGCAAGAACAGATTGAAACGGGTGAAACGGTGGAGATACGCTTTTATCTTGACCGTGAAGGGGACTATGAAAAGGCGGAGTATGAAATCGGTTACATCCAGATGGAAGGCAAGGGAGAGGTGACGGACAGTGAAGGCGTAAGACTCGTCAATCGGGAAGTGAGGCCGTTGGCGGAAGTGCCGGAACTGGATAGGGAAAATCCGGTCAGGCAGGTATTCACCCTCTTTTACCGTTCGACAAGTGCCAGACGCTCGGAACTGAAATTCTTTGTCCGGGACAATTTCGGACAGGAAAGGGAACTGACAGTAACATTTGACACTGCGAATGATACGGCTGGAGAATAGCCGTTGTCAGGCCGGTCAGGAAAAACGGTGGGGTATCCCGCCGTTCTTGATTTTATGAAATTTGCTTAATGAAAACAAAGGAAGAGTAATTGTTTCCTATTGCACGGAATTTGTTTCTATATTTAGCCGGAAGTTAATTAATCAATCAGATACGTATGAAAACAACACTCAGGATATTCCGCATTTTATTCAAATTGCTTCTGCTCTCTTATGTGGCGGTGGTAAACATTATTCTTATATCGGCCTTTTATGTCCTGCTACTGGCTGTCGTGGAATGGGTGTCCCCTTCCTTCCTGCGGGATTGTTTGCCCGATACGGCTTTGCGCATCATCTGGTCTGTTCATTGCCTTTCTATATGGTCTTGCTTTATATTCTGTACAGCCTTTCACCGCTGAACGTATGGCTGATGCGGATGAAAGAGGGTTACAGACCGCTGGGCGGTGAGGAACGGGTACGGCTGGAACGCCTGCTTTCGGAAATGGGGATGGAGAGGAAACTGAATATCTACCGCAACAGGGATGCACGCACGAACGCCGTGACCTCGGTTTCAATACCATCGGTCTGACGGACGGCATACTCCGGGTGGCTACGGATGAGGAACTCAAAGGGATAATCAGTCACGAGGTGGGGCATATCTCGCATTATGATTTCGTCTATCAGGTTCTTCTTTTCTCGATGCAGTCGCTGGGCTACCGTTGTCTGTACGGGCTGTTCCTTCTTCCTGCACTGTTTTTCGGATTGGCAGGCAATCTGGTAATCGCCGTGGTCCCGGCTGTCCGTTTTGCCGTAGCGGGGATGGCAAAGCTCTGGTGGAGCCTTTATAAACTGCTGCATCATACGATTTACGGCATCAGCCGGATAGCAGACGTGAATATCAACAAATATGCCGAATACCGTTGCGACACGTATGCGGTACGTTACGGTTGCGGGGAGGGCCTGCTCTCGTTCCTGCGTCGGCTGGAGGTGGCGGAAACGGGTGGGGAGCGGCCTTCGTTCACCGAATATATCATGAGCACGCATCCATCAACCGAAAAACGGATTGTCCGGCTGGAAAAGTTGTTGTAACCTGCGATAAAGAATAGATGCCTATATCATTTTGCGGATATTGGTACAAGGAGTGGCGGACATGCGTATCCGCTGCATTTCCAAAGAAAAGTCCTCGTAATAACAGATGATATGGCCTGCGGCAAGCGCACCGGTGAGGCTGTCTTTCTCAGAAAGCGTCTCCTTGCTGTCCGCCTTCTTTATCAGGTCATCATATAAGACGCAATACACTTTGTCGGTATCTGCCGGATAGCGTGTGCCGGTGATGACGGCTGAAAGATGTATCTCCGGGCATTTGTCCGCTTCACGGAGCATGATGGCCGTATCTGCCGCCAATAATCCGATATAGGTATTCAGATTGCAGGAGAACATGCGGTATCCTTCATCATAAAGTGCAAGGATAATACGATAGAGTTCCATACGGATATTGTCTTCCCTGAACCGGTCGTACCGGCTTGTCTTTTCAATGGTACTGCCGGTAATGGCTACATTCCTGTCATACATATTTCCATGAGTTTTTTGTTAATGCCTTGTCCGTAATTACTGTTAAGTGCCGAAAAAAAGCACGGAACTTAACAAGTCCGAACACAGGCACGACCAAGCGCCTCGCAGGAGACGAGTTAAGTCCGTGCCAATGGATATGACAAGGACTCCGCTCGTTTATTCTCCTGCATTAAAATTGGTCGTTTCGTGTTCGGGAATAAACAGCTAAAAGCTATTCTAATATGTTATCATTCAAATTCTTTAATCTTATAACCTTCTTTTTTGATTCAACCCTGCAAAAATAGAAAAAAGCCGGGCAACCGCATAGGGATTGCCCGACTTTTTTAGGAAGTGAGGAATTCAGGTGTGGGGTGTGGCAGGTCATTCCACCGGCTCGCCGCCATAGCGAAGGCGGCAGATTTCCTTGTGGATTTCACACATGATATGCAGCTGCATCCGCTTGCTGATATGGCGGCTTTGGGAACGCATGAACAGACGGTTCTCTATCAGGCTGCAAAACTTCGTGCCCTCCCTGCTTACAATGCAGACAATCTGATTTTCAAGGAAAAAATCCCTGTCGGTGGAATACTCCACGTCCGGGAACATTCTTATATATTTCATTCGCTGATATTTTAAAAGGTTTTACGGTGGCGGTGTGGGTGGGGTCGTCCGGCCCTGCCCTCTGTTCTCTTGGGGTGGTGAAAAAGATGTGCCGGATGTTGTTTCCGGCACACGTTTTCAGCTTGGGGTTATGCTGCCTTTCCGCTTTCGGGCTTCTCCGTTTTCGGGGCGGTGACTTTCTTCTCCGTCTTTTCCGCTGCCTGCTGTTTTTCGGCTTCCCTGGCAGCTTTCTTTTCCGCTTTCTTCATTTCTTTTATCCTTTCCTCCAAACGTTCATGCCGTTTCTGATATTCTTCCTCGTGGGTGGCTTTGACAAGTCCGTACAGGTCGGAAAAGTGCATGTTTGCGAAGTCCCTCAGCAGCTTGGATGCGTTGTTGTCTCCGTGGCCGTTCTCACAAAGGAAGTGGCTGATGAAGTCCCGTTTGATTACCGTCTTTTGTGCGTCCGTCAGTTTGGCAACGATTTTCATCCGCTGTTTCTCGTCCAATGCGAAAGGCTGGTCCTTGATGCCGAAAAGCGGGAAATGTCTCCTTTGAAGTTGGGCAAGCATGGCAAAATAAACCATACCGTCTTCGTACTGCGTGAACGGGCTTTCGGGATAGTCGTTCTCACGGACAATCTTTTTCGTATCGGCAACGGTCTTTTCGATGGAAAGCTGTTTGAAACGCTTGTCCCTTTCCTGCAATGTCCCGATAGTGACGGGGGCGGTTTCCTTCCTGTTTATCTCCACGTAGCAGAGTTCGGGTTCTGTCTGTCCTACCTTTACATAGGTCTTTATCCTGCCTTCCTCCTTCATGCGGTCAAGTTCCTCCACCTTTCGGCATATTCCTCGTTTCTGCGCTCAAATGTCTGCACCGCCTGTTCGTACTCTTTCGTTTGGGTGAACTGCTCTTTCTTCGGTGCTTCGGGTGCTTTGGGGAATTCCCTTGCCGATACGTTGTAGTCAAGTTCCTTGATTTCATGCCCTTTCTTGTCCAATTTCTGTAGTGCCATATCGTTACGGCTTCCGTAGTAGGGGCGTGCGACAACCAGCTTCGGATCGGATTTCAAAAGTTTCTCCGTCTCTTTTGCCACATGGGCTGCGTTCTTGGCTTCCAGACATTTGCGGTTGGTGCAGTGTCCGCACCCGTTATGCTCGGCAAAGAGGTTGTAATTGGCTGCGTTGTGTACGCATGTCTTGCATTCCGTCTTGTCGAACTTGTATTGCCCAAGGTCGGTGGTATAGTATTTTTCAAAGTACCTTTTGAAGAGGTTCAATGTATATCCCGTCCAATCCTCACCGTTCCCCTCTTTGAGGTGTTTCTCGTACACGTCCTTTTGTATATCGGCTCATAGGTGCTTATCTCCTCGGCTACGCTGACAGTGATTGTTTCATTGTCCAACAGTTCACCGATAGGCGCATAGAGTTCGTTCAGTTTCAATCGGGTATAGATATATTTCTCGCTCCGTCCGAAACGGGCGGTCAGTGAATACATGTCATATCTGCCCTTTTCAAGCAACCGCTTGAACGCTTTTGCTTCTTCAGTGGGGCGTACCTGCTCACGCTGCAAGTTCTCGCTTAACGACATGTCTTCCGCTTCATCGTCCGTCACATTGTTATATATGGTTGCCTTTATGGTCTTTGCTCCTGCAAGCAATGAGGCACGGTAACGGCGTTCACCGTATATGATTTCATAACCGCCTTCCGTGCGTGGGCGTACTGCAATGGCCTGCAGGATTCCCACTTCCCGAATGCTTTCCGCAAGTTCCTGCAAGGATGCGTCATTGAACGTCTTGCGGTGGTTGTCCGTGCTTGGGTGTACGGTGGTGATGTCAAGGTCTGTTTCGGCTGTGGCCGTTGCAAGCGGTGTCTTGAACGTGGCCTGCTGCGGTGCTTCTTCCGTAATGGTGGGAACGGTTGCCGTTTCGGGTGCTTCTGTCACTTCGGTAGCCGTGGGCACGTCCTGCGGTGTGAGTAGGGTCATCGGTTTCGGGATGATTGCCAAAGCGGTCACCTTTACTGCATTTTCTTTCTCTGCTTTCTGTACGCTGTTCGTCTGTACTTCTTGTTCGTTTTCATAATGATAAGTTTTAAATGTTGATAATTAATTGAATAGTTTTCCGTCTGAAAGGTATTCCCAACCGTTGGCGTTGCTTTCTTCCGTGAAGTATTCCAAAGTCCGGGTGCTTTCCATATCATCCCGACAAGCACGGAAAAAACTGTCGAGACATTCGTTCATAAGGCTGTCAAACGTGATATTTTCGGTGGGGGATTTCAAGAACTGATAAATCGGATCAAGAATACAGTTATCTATATAAAGCCGTAAGGGGACAACAGGTATCTACAAATATCCTGCTTTTTCGTTCTTTCGTCCCTTTCCAAAAATATTTTGGCGTGTACAGGTCGTTCCAATGGTTGTTCATCAGATAGGCCGCCAACCGCCAACCGTTTAGCCCGTCTATGCAGTCTTCCTGCCTGCTGCGGTAGTCATAGCTGTAATTGCATGCGTCATATCTCCAATTACGGCACACAATGCCGAAGCGTTCGCAAAAGGTATCAAGGGTCTGACGGTTCTCGTGTGTCCAACCGTAAAAATATCGGTTGTACAACCATTCGTTGTGTGCTTTCTCTTTGGCTTCCTCGGATAACTCGGTTATCCGATAGAGGGTGTATGTTCTTGTTTCCGTTCTCATGTCGTTACTTTTTTATGGGTTCGTTGATAGCGGGCGGATTGTTCCGCCCTGCCGTTCATGCTGTCATACACGGATGCACGTGGCGAGTGCTTCCCTTACTTCGTTTCCTGCTTCTTGGAATATATCCACCTGCACGCCTTTCGCCCTTATAGGTGAGGTTCGCACGGAACAGACCGTTCAAGTCTTTCAGAATGTCCTTTATCGGCCTGGTGTCACCGAATACGGCAATCGCCTTCTCGCTGTATTCCACGATTTCAAGACTGAGGGTTGAAAGGTCTGCGGTTGCTGTGGATTGTTCTGCCGTATCGCTGTTTCTCTGCGGTGCTTTCATACAAAGGTTGGCTTCATCCCCTGCGGTGTGCGCATACCGTTCTATGAATTTTTCAAGGTCGTGGATAGCTCTTTCTCAACCGTCCAACCGCTGTACTTGTTCCTGCCCAGATACATACCGTCTCCCATGCTGTAATTTTCACGGTGTTCGTAATCTGCGTTATATTCCGCCAAATAGGCTGTTCCCTCAAAATTGGCGGCATGCTTGCGCATTTCTGAAAAGAGGTTGCGTGTATGTTTGGAAAAGCCTAAAATGACGGTTCTTGCTATACTGTAGTCATAATAGTCCGTATAGCTGTCGCACTCGTTTACCCGTAGTGTGCCGATAATGACCGCCTTTGCATCCGTCGGGACAAGGGGACGCAAACGCTCCACACCGATTTTGGCGATACGTCCGTATTCCTCTCTTGTTTCCTTCGCTTTCTTTTCTTCTTCGGCTTTCTTCTCTTTTGCCTTGGTTAGTAAAGCGGCTGTTTCCAACGGATCTAAAACCTGGGGTTCGCATCATGTAATAGATTCCTATTCCGAATTTTTCCGATAACGGGCGGATAAGGTCGGATGTATGAAACTCGTATGTCCGCAAATTGACAAGATGATAGGTTATTCCCCACTTGTCACGGGTTACTTCATACACAACATAGCTGTCATAGCTGTAGCCTTCCAATACTACCACTTGATTGACTGAAACGGTCTGAACGCTTCTGTCGTAACTTCTGTTAGCTCCTAATAAATGTACTTTAGTCATAATGATTTGATTTTAAAATGATTCATATTCTGTCAGAGTATCACGCAAAGAACAAGGATAAAAGGGCAAGCACGCAAAGAATGCGCCACACGGCACGGATGAGGAAGACCACCACCGCCAAAACTGCCAACATGGGCAGCACACTACCTAAACCAATCGCCACACTACCCAAAAAGGTACACACGAAACGCACCGCCACATAGACCACGAAACCGACCGGCGACCACTTCACCCAATTTTTAATGCCGGTTGGAGCGGAGCCGAAGCCTCGTTTCCAATCCTGCCGTATTTCAATTCTCTTTTTCATAACATTGACTTTTTTTATGCCTTGTCGGTGGCTTCACCTTGCTCGTTTCAGGGGGCAGATACGGACGGGGAGAAAATATGCAAGGCTTTTTGGTGAAAAATTCAACCGCCCGGCTGGACGGATTGAAAATTTCGACCAAACCCACGCAGGGCGCGAAGCGGCCTTGCAGATTTTAGGGGTCCCGTCCGTAGCTTCGCACCCTGAACCACGCAAGGTGGAGCTACTGACGGGATAAATAAAAATGGGAAAATCGTTATATGGGAAAAGAGAATTGAAATACGGCGGGATTCAAGGGCTGTTGCTTGAATGGTATAATAGAATATTACAAGTAATGTAATACAGAAAAAAGCCGAATTAATTAATAGAAATTGTGTTTCTTATATTTCTTAGCAAGTAAAATATTAAATTAAAAAACAAAAATATTACTTGTTTGATTTTACTTCATTCCTTTATCGGGTCTTTTATACAGAACATCCATTAA
>ENA-OQAS01000873-OQAS01000873.1-human-gut-metagenome-genome-assembly--contig:-NODE-873-length-15117-cov-1.934156_pt1 | contig 15117 bp, 18 predicted proteins | sample MGYA00242733_ERZ504523 | MGnify/ENA primary metagenome ERZ504523 (study PRJEB26092, sample SAMD00036239) | human gut metagenome | host: Homo sapiens | study: EMG produced TPA metagenomics assembly of... | reverse complement strand
TTAAAGAACTTCAGGAGTTTATTTCCCGATTCAGTGCCAACGCTTCCAAGTCCAAACAGGCGACTTCCCGTAAACGTGCCCTGGAAAAGATCCAGCTTGACGATATGCGTCCGTCCAGCCGTAAATATCCATACATCGACTTCCGTCCAAACCGCGAGATCGGTAACGAAGTCCTTATGGTGGAGAACCTTTCCAAGACCATCGACGGTGTAAAAGTTCTGGATAACATTTCTTTCACACTCGGTCATGATGACAAAGTAGCTTTTGTTGGTGCTAACGAACAGGCAATCACTACTCTGTTTAAGATCCTGGTCGGTGAAATGGAACCGGATGAAGGAAATTATAAATGGGGTGTTACCACTTCCCAGGCATATTTCCCTAAGGACAACACTGCAGAGTTCGATAATGACCTTACTATTACAGACTGGCTGACACAGTATTCTGAGATCAAGGATGCTACTTATGTTCGTGGATTCCTCGGACGTATGCTCTTCCCCGGTGAAGACGGCATCAAACGTGTACGCGTTCTTTCCGGTGGTGAGAAAGTCCGCTGTCTTCTTTCCAAGATGATGATCTCCGGTGCAAACATTCTCATCCTTGATGAGCCAACCAACCACCTTGACATGGAGAGCATCACAGCACTGAACAATGGTCTGATCAAATTCCGGGTGTTATCCTTTTCACCTCACATGACCATCAGTTCGTACAGACAACAGCCAACCGTATCATGGAAATCCTTCCAAACGGAACCATGATCGACAAGATCACTACTTACGATGAATATCTGGCAAGTGATGAGATGGCTAAGAAACGTCACGTATTCGAGATCAACGAAGAGGACGCTTCCGATAACTAAAGAATAAAATACAGGGTACGGCTTAGCCGTACCCTGTTATTTTATTCTGTCTTCATGATAATATCCGCCAGCTTTCCACCTGTCACCTTAAGCAGATCAGCAAGGGGAACCTTCAGTGTCAGTCCGATACGGCCGCCACTTACATAAATCTCCTCAAATTCTCCTGCAGATGCATCAAACACAACAGGATAAGGTTTCTTCATTCCCAGCGGACTGCAGCCGCCTCTCACATATCCGGTAATCTTTGTGATATCCTTCACATGGATCATGTCCACTGTCTTCTCACCGACAGCTTTGCAGCCGCCTTACGGTCAACTTCCTTTTCAATCGGAACTACAAAAACGAAATAACCGCCGCTCTTTCCTTCCATTACCAGAGTCTTAAAAGACTGGTCATAGGGAGCACCGATCTTATCCGCACTGTGGACCCCGTCAATAAATTCATCACATTCATAGGAGAACGCCTCATATTTAACCTTCTGTCTGTCCAGCATTCTCATTGCATTTGTCTTAGCTTCTTTTGCCATTTTTTCTCGCCTGTCCTTTCTGTCCTCTGGCATATATTGATTCCTCCATGTCTCTGTCCTGAGACTGCTCAAAACTCTGGTCTTGTCTCAGGTCCTGATTTCGCCTGTAAATCTGCTCAGTGCTTTCTTCATCAACCGTTTCTTCATCCTCTTCATCAGAAACCGGTTTGTTGATAGCAAACTGAATCAGCATACCCAGAACTGCAAATCCCACACTCATTCCCAGTCCATAGGAATATCTGCCAGATTTCCAAGCTGTGCAAGGGAAACCCCTGCCATAATACCACCGATCAGACTTGTAGCCACGATCAGCACTTCCCTGCAGTATTTCACCGCCATGGAACCAAGAGCTACGCCGATCAGAATACATGCAAAAAATACTGCGGAGCTGGTAGGATGCAGGAAATAAATACTGGCCGCCCAGCCGATACCTGCTGCCAGGATAAACACACCTGCCTTATAGATCAGAAATGCAATCACTGCGAACACAACTCCTGTCGCCAGTGCTGCGATCAGCATTGTTGATTTCTCCTGTATTCCCATTGTATGTACAACCACTAGCGCAAGACCGCCGCCTACCAGAAAACCTCCCAGCATCATCCAGAAACGCAGAAGCCTGTATCCCAGAATACAGTTCAGCACTCCAAACACAAGGATCACTGCAAATATTACCATCATAAAACGATTCACCAGATCTGAATCCATAAAACTTCCGGCAATACTCAGCGCATTTCCAAATATATCTGTCATATTAACCATAATTTTCAGTCACTCCTTTTAGTTATATATTTATAGCGTTCCTTATCATCAACTGACACATCTGAACTAAACCCGTCAGAACATGAAGTATAAGGTCTTCATATTGTCGATCACACCGTAATGATAGGAAATCTGTGACAGCCCATGGACTTCCATATAATATTTTGCGATATCCTGGATATGATTACTGTCGATCAGATCCATATATGCCTCATCATAAGCCGCCTGGCTGCCAAACTTAAAGCGTACCACCGCAGCATCACTGTCAATGCGCAGTCTGCACAGGTCATATACACTGCTCCAGTCATAGGTATCAAAACAGGCGCCGTTTCTCACATAGAAATTCATGTCAGTCGCTGTACACGCAGGAACAGGAAACTCATCAGAGACCGTATAATTCTCCTCGTACTCCTGTGGGAACGGACACAGATAATCATAGATCGTTGTCTTATGCTCTGCCAGCAGCGTGGCATCACCCTCCAGAAAGTCCGGCTGGTCCCCATTGGTGGCATCCACATAATAATACTGTCCGTTCAGCTCTACAATATTCCAGGCATGTCCCTGGGTACTGTTTGCAGCATCACCCTCCACATAAATACAGGGGATATCCAGACGCTCCAGCAGATACTGCACTGCTCCCGCATAGCCCGCACATACCGCCTGTTTCTTCCAGAAAGCTCCTGCTATACTCTGGTCATCATCAGAGATCACATATTCTGTATTGTCTATGACATAAGTATAAACAGTCATTACCTTCGTATAATCATCAGCACCATCCGGATCTGCGATAACACCTCCTGATACGCATTCTCCATAGTCTGCGTAATCTCCTGTCTCTGCTCCTCTGTATAAGTATATCCCGGAGAAAACTGACAGTAATCTCTGCCCGAATAAGTCGTCTTATAAACTTCTCCCGGTTATGTACCAGAACAGCTCCGGATGATCCTTCAGCACTGCATGATACACTCTGTCTATCTCATTATCTCCTGAGAGAGACAGATAAAATTTATCCTCAAAGCTTCTGATCCCCTCCAGGATCTCGCGGTAGCCTCTCTGTTCATTCTCATTAAGAAGGCCGAAATAATACTCCTGATGTCCTTCATCCGTCTGCGCTACCTCCTGTCTCTTAAGAGTCCTTACTTCCCCCGGTTCCTGCAAAGCTCTTCCGCCGATGATCAGTCCACCGGCCAAAAGCACCACCACAGGCACCATAAGAATCAGACGCAGCCCGGAAAATCTCTTTTTGCTCATTCAATAATCCTTCTTGGTTATTATTCTATAAGTCTGATATTACATTACTATTTCATTCTGTTTTGTCACATTTAGAATTGTTATTCGTTACTGTTCACTCCGTTCACAGTAACTTAGCCAAAATTCATTCCGAATTCCTGCGGCAATGGAATTTGGCTTGTATGTCTCGGGATAGTGGTGTGTGAACAGTAACTGTTATTCTAATGTATCTTATTATAGCCCAGAACACTTCTCCTTGTAAACCGATAAAAGTAAGTTAACACTATTTTATAATAAAAATTGTCCTTCTTACAAGATAAACATTGCATATTTCCAATTAAAGAGATACACTAAAAAGTAAGTATAACTGCTCTGTATCCCATCAGACAACAGAATGTCGGACAGACATATACAAGTAACATATTGAGGGAGTATTGTAATAAATGAGCATCAAAATACCTATAGAAACTTCTGCCAGACATCTGCATATCTCGCAGGAAGATTTTGAAAAATTATTCGGAGAAGGAAGCAAACCACATTTTATCAAAGAATTAAGCCAGCCCGGACAATATCTGTGCCGGGAACGAGTAACTGTCAAAGGACCGAAAGGTACTTTCGAAAACATGGCACTTCTCGGTCCTTTCCGCAGCGACACGCAGGTAGAAATGTCTCTTACAGACACCAGAAAACTGGGGATTCCAAGCGTGATACGCCAGTCCGGTGATATCGAAGGAACTCCCGGCTGTATTTTATCCGGTCCATGCGGTGATATCGAAATCCCCAAAGGGTCATCGTAGCCAAACGCCACATCCACATGACTCCGGATGAAGCACTTGCCCTGCATATCAAAGACAATGACGAAGTCTTCGTCCTGACCAAAAGCTACGGACGCGCACTTATCTACGCAGATGTAGTAGTCAGAGTCCACAGAAATTATCACCTGGCAATGCACGTAGACACTGATGAAGCCAACGCATTCAACAGCGATACAGAACCTTACGGCGTGATTGTCAGGTTCTTTGACAGTAACTTCAACACAGATAAGTGGATAGAAGACGAACTGTCAGGGATACGCAGATAAAATCCGACTTACCCGGCTAAAATAGCAGACAGATATAAAAAGTTCCACAGTAACATTCAGTTGATGATACTGCGGAACCAATTTTAATGCGTTTCAGCCAGCCATTCTTTAATCGTTTTTTCCGTTTCACCAAGGGTTCTTGCTATTCTTTCTACAGGTTCTCCTTCCTGCGCAAGCGAAATGGCTATGCTTTTTGCCTTTTTTAATTCACCTTGCTTTTCACCTCGCTTTTCGCCAATCTTTTCATAAGTTGCCTGAAGTTTCTGTTCTTCTTCCTCTTTGTCATACTCAAATATACTCATGGCAATAATCTCCGCATTTCAAAAGCCCCGGACCGGGGTAGCTGTACTGTACCAGTCTGAGGCTTTCAGAATTTGGGGTTATAAAGTTTTTACCTCAATCCAGATCAAAGAGCTGTCGTTGACAGATGTTTATCTGTGCAATGGATTGCGCTTCTTTTTCCGTGCAGTAGTAAATGTACTTGCATGAAATTTTCGCATACAGGGTAACCTTTCCCTTGTAACCTGCACTTGTTTTTAAATAACTCTCATAGTTTTGTAGTTCATTCAAGGTAAAGTCATATACGTTTCCACTGTTAACATATACATATCCATCTTCATATTCTGCCTGCTTTTCACTAGCTTTATATACCGGAAGATGTATTTCTTTTACCTTTGTGTTTTCTCATCCAATTCCTTCAATTTTTGTACCGTCATCAGACTCTATGTACAATTGAAGTTTCAGGTCTTTTGTGTTTGTTCCGGCAAAGGAAGTACCAACCAGGTTGGAATCTGTCACTTCAAATGGAACTCAAGTGGTTTGTTTTTAATAAGCTCCTGGGATTCATTGAAGTTAACATTGTCAAGAGTGTAATAAACAGTCTTTTCCTGTGCAGCATTTCTGTCTGACTGCTTTACAAACATCAATTCCGGATTAACTGCCTGTGCATTATATGCGGCTATGATAGTATTGACAAACAACTTTCTCCATAAGATTACCATTATTAGTAACAGGTTTATAGATTATAATTTTTCTTCTTCATACTTCCCATTCCTTTGTCAGATATGTGATTTTAGTGTAGCAAACGACAGATGGGATGTCAACCTGAGAAGATGAAGAAGCCATAGACTGGTGATTTCCAGTCTGTGGCCTGATTAGATTTATCAAACGGATATTCTCAAAATGCTTTAAGATCTTTAATAGTTTTCAAAGGCTTCTACAATTTTCTGCATATCGTCCGTGTTAAAGCGCTCATCACAGCTGACAGACATGATATGGGAATAAATATATTGAGCTCCTGGATAGTCTTCAACCTTTACAAAAGGTGGTACAGGCCAGTATACTTTAGGCGGAATGTGCCTGTCTGCCAGATGCTTGATAAGGGCGTCCCGGTTTCCACAAAGAAAGGGAAAAACATAGGACAGATATCATCTGAAAGATAAGGAAATACCGGGCGGATATCGGAGCGTTCCGGCAGGTGTTCCAGAAGGTAATGGTAATTTTCCTGGCGTTTACGGATCGCATCCCGGAATGGATAATGAAGAATCGTTTTAAGGGAAGCTTCATCCCCTTCCTGGATATCGAAAATTTCACGAAGCATAAATTCCGCTTTCCAGAAAACATCATTGCCTTCTTTATTATAGTCCTCATTTCCTGTATGCTCGTAGGTCTCTCGGGATTGAAGAGCCTGATCTCTAAGGGAAAACTGTTCTTTATTGATAGGAATAGGTTTTACGCCAAAGGTGCCCTTTCGCTTGATGGCAAGACCACCGGAGGCAACACCCATCCATTTTCGGAGACTGACGGCAATATAGTCAGAATCCGGACAGGCCGGCAATGGAGAAAATGCTGTATGGGTAGTATCCACTATTACAGAAACGCCACTGGCTTTACATTTTTTGACAAAGTTCTCATCATAGGTAGGATAACCATAGTATCCACAGACAAGGAGAACACTGATCTGCGGGATCATCTCTTCCTCAAACACAGGGGAAAGATTTTTGTCAAAATCATAATAATGAATTTCATATCCTGCTTTTACAAAGCAGCCCAGAACTGTTTCGCAGTCATAGGAAGCAGATATGCCACACGCTTTTGATCTGTTAACATCAGATCCCTCAGACAGTAATAAATGGCACAACGGCCGGACATTAGATGAGCGGTGTCCCCGGGATCAGGGCAGGTATGCTCCACATAGTTGTTTGGCTCAGAGTCAACAGGTTGATAGGGGAAAAGCCTCCAATTTCCATAGTAAAAACCTCCTTTAATTAAATTTATATATTATACTTAATATTTCAAAATATTTAACAAAAATGAAAGTAATGACTTACAAAATCATTATAGCATGAATATTATAAAATATAAAGTAAAGTATATACTTTACTTAAAGATATTTTACAGGGAACGAAAAAGAGGCTGCTTATTGCTATTTTGGGGTAAAAGAGTATACTTAAAGTATTAAACACCAGAAGTAAAAACTATGAACACACACTCTTCCGGATATTACAGCATAGACAAAGACTATAATATCCTAAGCTATAACGACACTGCTAAACAGCTGTACCCCAATCTCCAGCCGGAGGTGAAATGCTATAAGGCACTTATGGGACTTGATTCCCCATGCCCGCCCTGCCCTGTAGCACTGGGGATACAGTGTGAAATTTAAATGGTCAGGTGGAAAAGAAAGTGGCGGAAAGAAACATCCTTTTAATATGAATGAAAATTTGATGGGACCACTTAATGATTCAAAATTATTGAAAAGCACATTGAATAACAACAATAATTTTGAACTTGATTCTAACGCTACAAGCTCAACAATGGTTCCTGCGATTTCAACATTAATAAAAATGATAGTCTGCTAAAAACGGTACCTGGGCATATCTGGACAGTGGAAAGAATAAGAATAGACGTTATCTTTTCTGGACTTCTGTAAACGTTAGTAACTTTCCGACAGGGACAAAAATTCCTGTCATTATCTGCAGAGCAGATAATGAATACTATGTTTCCGAGTCAACAACTGCCGAGCGAACCGGAGATAAAATAACAACACTATACAAGGTAATTGCAGATCATCAGTATAATGCTGAGAGTTATCAAAAATTGCTGATAAGGGTACGAAATATGATAGTTTACAAGCTGCTTATGATGCATACGTAGAGAAAATTACAGAAGATAGTAATTATTCACAATTCAAAGATACATTGTCGAAAAATTAAATCCCATAAGACAAATACACCAGTTTATGAGAAAAAAATCTCTCGTAGACTGGTGTATTTTGCTTTTAATAGAATCATCCTATTCAATCTCAACAACAAGTCGATGCAGTCCAGGTCTCCAGCGCATCCATATCAGGCGTATACCTCAAATGTCTGAATATAACCGTTCTATTCTTTGGTTCTATCCTTATATGATGCAATTCACGTCCGAGCAATTAAGACATTTACGATCAAGTAAAAATATGGCTATTCCTGGCTTAAATTGTAAATAATATAACCATGATCAACTATAAATATGATTCGACTTGACTTCCTTTAATACAAGTGCTGTTGCGTCAACCTGAAACTTGTTTCAACTTGACTTCATTTAATACAAGCGCAATCTCAGTCAACCAAAACTTGTTTCGACTTGACCGTATACTGCATATGCGCAATTCCAGTCAACCAAAACTTGCTTCAACTTGACCGTATACTGCATATGCGCAATTCCAGTCAACCTGAAACCTGTTTCAACTTGACCGAAAATAATAAAATTGCGCTCGCGGTCAAATCATACATTACTATTTACTTGGAAATTACTATAATCTAAAAGAAACTGTCGGATCATACCGCATCCTTATACACTCTCTGGATATGCATTGCCAGATATCCTGTCTCTGTTTCATCCAACTTATGTCCAATACATCCTTCCAGGTTTTTACAGATGTCAGTGGCAACCTTATAGGCCTGGGGATACTGATCCAGCATATATTCATTCATGTCCAGATTCAGCTTCTCTCCTGTAGATGCACGCGCTACCATATACTTCATATGTTCATCAGGCGATTATAGGACAGTGATAGTACATCGATTGGCTTACCTGTTGCTTTCTCGATCATATCTATACACTCTCTCACTGCTCTCGCAGTCTGCATGGCAACAGATACCTTCTCGTCACCAATTGCAGAATGAATATGCAATGCCACATATCCAACCTCATGATCATCAATCTCTATCTGAAGTCTTTCTCTCAGAATTGTTTTCAGTGTTTCCGCAACTTTAAATTCACTGTAGAAAAGAACCTTGATATCCTCTGTCAGCGGATTGCTGATCTGCTCATTTCTGCGGATTCTTGCGACTGCAAAAGAAATATGGTCAGCAAGTGGAAAAAGAATCCCTCTGTCTATGGAATCTCCAAACACTTTCTGTGACTCTGTCAGAATTGCATCTGCAATCTCCAGATACTCCGGCTCTATTCCTTTACCAGTTCCTTCGCAGATCCACGCTCTGTCTCCTGTTCCAGACGATATGTAGTGCATCCCTCCGGCTTATCAAAACGCTGGCTGACCTTTTTTCCAAAGCCAACACCCTTGCCAAGAATCACATACTCCTTATTTTCATCCATATCAATGGCTATAACACCATTATTATTTAATACCTTGCTAACTCTGTACATCTCTGTCGTAATCCCCTCTATAAAAATTTATTGCCATTATAATAATTTTCCCTTTGGTCATAGGACTGCTATAGTTTACCATATTTTGAATAAGAATCCTACCCGTCACACAAATTTGTTACATTTTTGATTTCCAGATCCCCCTGCAAAAAGGGTAAAAAACAGTCAGATAATCAAAATGTCATCTCTTTTGATCATCCAACTGTTTTTGATAACAATATTATTCCAGTGTCTCCACCGCAAACAACGGTTCACCGGCTTGATCTCACCGTTTGCCAGAAGTCTGATCCTCTGGTTGTCTTCCGGTTCAGTATCAAGGATAGGGGAAGTGATAGACGGAGCATTAGCAGTTAAGAACTCCAAATCCAGTTTCATCATCGGATCACCTTTTTTCACTTTCTGACCCTCTGTTACCAGGATTTCGAAGCCTTTTCCTTCCAGTTTTACAGTGTCGATTCCCATATGAAGAAGCATAGGGATACCGGAATCTGTCTGGAAACCTATAGCATGTTTTGTATCAAAAATAAACTCAACTTCACCGTCTGCAGGTGCATATACAGTACCTTCTGTTGGTGTCACCACTGCACCGTCACCCATCATTTTTCCTGCAAATCCCTCATCCGGTGCAGTAGAAAGATCTGCTGCGATTCCGTCTACAGGGCTGTAAATGATTGCTGTTTTTCTGATCTTTTCTTCTTTTACAGGTGCCAAGGACTGTGCTGTACCTGCATTTTTGTCCTCAACCTCTGCACTGTTCTGTCCATCTGCATTTCCTGCTGCAGCATTTTCCTGTACCTGTACATTATCCGGTGTCTCATCTGCGAATTCGTTGGGAGCAGTCTCCAGATATTCTTCCAGCTTCGCCTTGATAACAGTTACATGAGGTCCATAGATAACCTGTACGCCCTGTCCTTTTTTTACGATTCCTCTGGAATCTGTCTGTTTCAGAAGTTCATCACGAACTTCTCAGGCTCTGCAACTGTGATACGAAGTCTTGTCGCACAACAGTCAACATCTACGATATTTTTCTTTCCGCCAAGGCTCTGGTGATCAGTTCACTTACCGGATCACCGGAGGTTGCTGCAGCTGCACCGGCTGTCTTTCCGGCTTCTTTTCTTGCATTTACATCAGCTTTTGTATAAAGCTTTGTCTCTGTATCATCATCTTCACGTCCAGGAGTCTTGAAATTAAATTTCCTGATCATAAATGTAAAGATCACATAATACAGGATAAAGTAAATAATTCCAACCGGAATAATCCTCAGCCAGCTTGTTTTTGCATTTCCCTGCAGGATACCAAAGAGGAACAGGTCAAGGAAACCGCCTGAGAAAGTAAGTCCTACTGCAATATTCAGCATATGCGCGATCATATAAGCCGCACCTGCCAGGATCACCTGAACTACGAACAATGCCGGAGCTACAAACAGGAATGAGAATTCCAGCGGTTCAGTGATACCAGTAAACATACATGCCAGCGCTGCGGAAAGAAGAAGTCCGCCTGCTGCTTTTTTCTTCTCAGATTTTGCACAGCGATACATAGCCAACGCTGCTCCCGGAAGACCAAAAATCATAAAGATAAACTCACCAGAGAAATATCTGGTTGCATCCGCACTGAAATGTGCTATATTTGCAGAATCAGCAAGCTGTGCAAAGAAGATATTCTGTCCGCCCTGTACCACCTGTCCTGCAACTTCCATAGTTCCGCCCACTGCTGTCTGCCAGAATGGCATATAAAATACATGATGCAGCCCAAAGGGAATCAGTGCTCGTTTAATAATACCAAAAATCAGAGTTCCCAGATATCCACTGCCTGTTACCAGACCGCCCAGAGCATAAATACCGTTCTGAACTACCGGCCATACAAAATACATCAGGATTCCCACAAACATATATACGATTGTGGAAATGATCGGTATAAATCTTGAGCCGCCAAAGAATGACAGCGCATTCGGAAGCACAATTTTGTGGAAACGGTTATGAAGTGCCGCAACACCAAGACCTACGATAATACCGCCGAATACACCCATCTGCAGAGACTGGATCCCGCATACAGAAGTAATGGTTCCCTCCAGTACATCTGCTGCTATCTGACCGTCTGCTGTGATTTCATTGTTAATAAGAAGCATGGCACTGACAGCCACATTCATAACGAAATATGCAATCAGCGCAGAAAGAGCAGCAACCTCTTTCTCTTTCTTTGCCATACCAATGGCAACACCAACCGCAAAGATCAGCGGCAGATTGTCAAATACAGCACTTCCAACCTTGTTCATAATGATCAGAAGAGAATTAAGTAATGTTCCACTTCCCAGGATCTTCTGCAATCCATAGGTAGCGATAGTTGTTTCATTTGTGAAGGAACTGCCGATACCAAGCAACAAACCTGCAACAGGGAGAATTGCGATCGGAAGCATAAAGGATCTTCCCACACGCTGCAAAACTCCAAAAATCTTGTCTTTCATGTTCTTTTGTCTCCTTTTCCTTATTCGTGCGAATAAACCGTCTTGTTTCCGGGAGATTAAAACCTTCTGACATATGATTATTCCGCGTTTTACCACATAAAATACATCAAAAAAGGCACTAACCCCCATAAACATTAAAAAATAACATTTATGACCGGTTAATGCCTGCCTGTCCAGTAACACACCAAATCTGTGTTATACTATAAAGGATTATTTATTCCCTGTCAAGATACTCAGGAAAATTTTTTACAAAATATTTTTGCATTTCATGAATCGATCTCTGTCTTCCCATTTTAATCCATTCAGATCTACAGAAATGTACACCCATTCATCGCTGAGTTTAGGCTCTTTTCAGGGGGATTTTATCTGTTTCTCTCTTCCAGATATTCCAGACATTCATTCACATCTTTAATACCAAGTTCCTTGCGTACTTTATCCTGAATTTCCACCAGACATTCCAAAAGAAGAGGATTAAACATTCCGCATTCTCCATTCAGGATCATTTCCATTGCCTTCTCATGAGAATATGCTTTCTTATATACCCGGTCACTTACCAGGGCATCATACACATCTGCCAGTGATACCACCTGTGCAGATATGGGGATTTCTTCTCCCTTCAGGCCATCCGGATATCCTTTTCCATCATAACGTTCATGATGCCAGCGGCATATTTCATAGGCATATTTCATCATCTCTTCATCATGATATATTCCAGACTGTCAAGCATCCGGGCACCTATGATCGTATGCTGTTTCATAGCTTCAAATTCTTCCTTTGTAAGCTTTCCGGGTTTATTCAGAATTTTTTCATCAATTCCATCTTACCGATATCATGAAGTGCTGAAGCTGTGGCGATCATATGCTGCTGAGACCAGGAAAGATCGTAATTCTCTGATTTTCGCATCAATTTCTCCAGCAAAAGCTGAGTCAGAATATTGATGTGCAGCACATGAAGCCCGCTTTCACCATTTCGGAACTCTACAATCTGACTGAGAATCCCGGTCATCATACGGTTGTTTTTCTCTTTTTCATAAATCTGATCTGTTACCAAATGGATCAGACGCCTTTGCTTGGCATAGAGCTTAATCATATTGATAACCCGCTGATATACCACCTTAGCATCAATGGTCTGCTATATAATCTGAAGCCCCCAGTTCGTAGGCACGGCGGATATAACTCTCTGATCCTTCACTGGAAATCATGATCACCGGTATATCCTCGATCCATTTATCTCTGTTCATATAGGCGAGTACTTCAAATCCATCCATTTTTGGCATAATAATATCCAACAGAACCAATGAGATTTCAGGTCCATACTGCTCCAGTATCTTCAGAGCCTCTTCCCCGTCACAGGCCTCCAGTATCCGATATTCTTTTCCCAGAATTTCCTTAAGTATCTCTCGGTTCATTTCAGAATCATCAACAACCAGAAGCTGGAGCCGGTTCCTTTTTCCATCTCATCTGTATTTTTCTTCTGATCCCACCGAGTCATTACTATATTTTTATGTCCCTTGGCCATATACATAAGTCTGTCTGCTTTGGTGATCGCTTCCTCCAATCTGCCATGGGTAAACATAGCTCCACCAATGCTCACTGAAAGCTTCAGACGATTAAAACCCGGAATATGCGTCGCATGGATCTTCTTCTGGATCATACGGAGCTTCTGTGAAAAGACTTCCTTCTCAATTCCGGGCAGGATCAGCAGAAATTCATCTCCTCCATAGCGCACCAGAATATCCGTACGACGGATATAATGCCGAATTACATTCACTACGGTTATCAGTACCAGTCTCCTCCATCATGACCATAAGTGTCATTGAACAATTTGAAATCATCCAGATCGATAACTGCAACTCCGGCATTCAAAGACATATTTTTGACTTTTCCTCAAATATCTGCGATTATACGCCCCTGTCAGCACATCCTTATACAGCTTTTCGCTATATACAGTCAGCTTTCCGTCAGTTTTCATATCCTTCCTCATCAGTCAGCGTGTTCTCGTCCAGCTTTTCAGCATTTCCATTACATAAGGCTCACTGTCAATCTCCAGATACCTTGCAAATACCTGATACATATCAGAATCAAGAAATTCAATTTTGGATGTCTGTTTCTTCTCCTCCAGTGCTTTAAGGGAAATACAATTCTCACATCTTTTATCTTTATTCCAGAAAGCATAACACTGGCAAAGATTTTCTCTTCCTGCAAGCTTACTTTCCATTCCGGCAGCCTGCAGATCACTCCCTTTCAGGAGACGGACTACATCAAAAATCTCCCGAAGCACCTCCATTTTATTCTCTGCTTCCTGCATCGTCATTTGTTTCCACTCAATCATTATTCCCAGCCTCTCACGAACAACAGCTTTTTTCTGCAATATAAACTTGTATTATTATACCATTTACTCATCATGCAGTACAACAATAATATTTTTTCTTAATTTCTTAATTTCATAAAGGGAGCGCCTCAAAAACAGTCCTTGAGGCGTGCTCCCAACCGGTTCTGACTCCAACTGCCTTATAAACATGCTTCAGCTTGACCTTATATAATAAAAGTGCAATCGCAGTCAACTATATTTGTAATTATGATTGACTTAAAATAATAGAAATACAATTGCAAGTCATCTATAAACAGGATTAAACTTGACCGTACATAACAAAAACGCGATTAAAGTCAATTATAATCATAATTATTCATGACTAAAAAGCCACAGACTGAGCGGATTCCAGTCTGTGACCTGATTAGATTTTTATACTTTCTTTAGAGGACTTTTAAAACATATTTTGTTTCTTTATTTTCCCGACAGGGGTGCGACCCCGCCAGACCTGTTCAGTATTAATACCAGTCCCGGCAGAGGGTTCTCCCTAACTGCCTCTATCAGTTAACTCATGCCAGGTTTTACTATTCCAATTTGTTCTAAAACATGTTATACTCAAAAAGCTGTCGAACCTCCAGCAGAAAAGAGGTGGACTCCATGGAAGAAATTCTCACCACATTTCTTGTCTCTGTTATAGCAGGCGTAGTTAGCTACTACATATGCAAATGGCTGGACAGCAGACGATAGACAGCAACAGTCTAAACGGAATAGCTCACCGTAACGAGCAAGAAAGCCCCCAGAGCTGGCACTCTGAGGGTTTTTGTTTTGCTTCAAGGAATCTCACCACATTCCTTAGCTACTGTTAGTATATGCGCAATGTGCCAAAAAGTCAACTCAAAAATAGTGGGTGAAAAAGCCGCAGGCTGGATGGGTGCCAGTCTGTGGCTATCTTAAGATAATCTTATTTACCCTCCGTAGTTTTACATTGCAAAATCTTCTCCAGTTCAGCTACTCTTTTAAGTGCTTCTGTTGTCTCTTTTGGGGCCTTTATTTTTTCTTTTTCAGCAAAATCCGCTCTCTGACGTTCCCTTTCTGTATTTTTGCGTTCAGCTCCTGACCTTTTTCATACATGATCGTATCTCTCTCAAATCCCTTCATATAGATTAATGACACCGTTACTGAAAACTTATAAAAAATTATAAACTTTTATGTTCCATTCCTACTTCAACGAATATGCTTTTGAT